>MDTB01163355.1_pt1 | contig 12224 bp, 15 predicted proteins | sample 811161 | NCBI WGS metagenome assembly MDTB01 (sample SAMN05326650, study PRJNA326480) | marine metagenome | isolation source: seawater | place: Mediterranean Sea | collected 2009 | reverse complement strand
GCAGTGGGTGTCGAGTCTGGGGCGTCAGAAGGAGGAGTTGCAGTGGGTGTCGAGTCTGGGGAGTCTGGGGAATCAGAAGTTGCAGTGGGTGTCGAGTCTGGGGAGTCTGGGGAATCAGAAGTTGTAGTGGATATCGAGTAGTCAGAAGAAGGTATCATACTCAATGCCGCTTGGTATCGTTCGTCCATATCAAAAGGTACGGAGTCTATTGCGTATCGAAACGTTTCTTGGTCAGTCACGAATGCCGCATGGTCCTCGGCAGTCGCCATAGGAGGTTTGAATAGAAATCCCAGAAAAGGACAAGGCTGGACTTGGAATGAGGAAATTTCTTCTACAAAGAGCGGTTGGTCGGACCATGATGCTTTCTTACCACTTCCGAACCACCCACATTTACCCTTTCGGATGAACGGGGGGCTGGATGTTTTGTTGTTAGCTATCCACTTGGCGGCGCGTCCCATTGTTTTAAGTTGGTATCATAATAATTTTTGTTGCTTCTGTGTGATTCGTTTCGAGTTATCTATATTGAACATTAAGTCTTTCATTTCTTTGTGAAGATTCGCCAATTCCTTTTTATCTCCACTCGCCTCGCCGCTCTTACTAATCTGTGACTCCCACCACTTCAAATCCGCTTCCACCTTTTTGAGATCATGTTGATATCTCTGAATGAGTTCTTCGACGTCTGCATCTGTAAACGAAGAAAAGAACACCTTTTTGGCGTACTCATATCTATGAATGAGTACGAGGGTCATTAAGTACTGAAACCAATGAGTAGGATCTCCCATTTCGTCTTGAAATTTTTCCCACAAAGGAGAGTCTACGACTTGTTGTCTCTTCAACTCTCTTGTCGGTTGGTTCGTCAATGTGTAAATTATCCAGTGAGCTTGATTGGAACCCGCGCTTTCATACTGCTGACTAATATGTGTGAGAAGACGTGTAAAATCAGATTTGTCGGGAAAGCTATTTTCCATACTTAGTTTTTGTGTGCTTGTGCTACTTATGCGCAGGAACACGAGTTGCTTCCGACCCCTCTCAGACAATAGATGATCGTCGTACGCTTCGAGTATATGCGGAATAACCTTCTTCACAATCTTTGCGGTGCCTAGTGGGGGAGTCATCATTTTTCCATATTCGTCCTTTCTGTTGTACGTAGTGAGAAGCTTCATATCCGAATCGGACAGTTTCACGGTCGCCGATTTCGGGGGCGTGGGGGCAACACGTAGTTTTGATTTCGACATTCGCCTGGCAACGCCCTGCAACTTTTTCACCGATGACAGTTTTTTAGCCTTTCCTGTGCGCGCAGCTTTCCCTCTTGCTGCCGACTGTATTCTCTTGGTGGAGGCAACCTTTTTGGTCTTTCTGGTACGTGCTCGCCTTCCCCTCGCAACTGCCTGTATTTTTTCAACCTTGTCATCAGCACATCCTTTTGGACTAGTATGTGTTTTAACAATAGTTCCAGAAGACTTTCCTTTCTTACACGGTCGTTTACCCGGGCTTTTGCTCTTACGACAGTACTCTTTGACAACTCTACACTTTGCCGTTTTAGACATGATTGACAGTGCATATCAAAAAAAATATAACTGTAAATATGCTCTACGTTGTAGGAGACTCCAACTCTGTTTACACATCTCAATATCTGATCGCAAGACCGATGAACAATACGACACTGTAAGGTGGGATGGACCACAGAAAACGTATTGAGGGCCATTCGCAGGCGAGACGACTTGTCGGATGCCACCGCATTCTTCGTGTTTGTGGGGTTGAACGATCGTTTGACTGGAGAAGGAATAGCGATTCGTCTTATACACAATTTACGAAATTGCTCACAGGCACACCAGTTTCGCATTTCGCGGACGGGGGATGGGTACGTTTCACTTTGCACGTGAGACGAGTTGTACGTACGACTTGTACCAAACCAAGAGGTAGAAGTTTAAGTCGACGCAGATCCTCAAATCGGGTTCTTCGAGCGTCGATCCGTATACCACGGTACTTCGACGGTGCTACGTCCGGAAACGTTGCGACATCGTGGTAGATGTGCTTTCTTCCCCCTCTTTGTCAGTCGCACCAGTTGTGTTCTCATCATGTTCTTTGACTATGTTGGCACACCGGGGCCTTAAAGGAACCTCTGTGTTATTGCTAGAGAAAGAGAGTTCAGAATGTGGAACGCGAGACTCTTGTGACACTATTGTTGTCGGACACGAAGTTTGTGAATTCATTTTTTTTATCATACAATTTATTACATGAACGTTCGAACGTGGGGTCGCATATCTTTTTTTTTAGTATGTAGGCATCAGAAAGGCGCGACTTCGGTATGAGCGACTTGAGTGAAGCTTTTGCAGAAATGAATGCCGAGCGGATGGGAGATGCTGTTCGCAAAAACACAAGGCAAAATGCAGTTCCGCGTATGTTCCCTTCTTCCGCAAGAGTTGGAAGACTCGGTAATACAGACGAAGAGGATGAAGATGTTGTTGCTGTGGGCCCCGGCACTCCGAAACAAAAACGTCCTCCTTCTCCTCCCCCTCTGACGCCCAAAATGAAAGCGGACATGATAATGGAACACATAAAAGACCTGGGTGTTATTCACGACCTACTACACCCAGAAGAACTCAACATTATTAGGCAATCCATATCTCCAGGAAATGTAATTTATAACCGGCCTATGGAATGTGTGGTGGGATCTTCTATTATTTGCATTTTAGTAGGTATAGCGATCGGTATGACAATGAAAACTCAAAGGGGATCCGAGTTTACCGGGTTTCGTTCGACCGCCGGCACTTCATCTGGTGAGGTAAAACCCTCTTCCGCTTCAAAGAGGACCGTCGACCGTATGCTGGACTACGTCTAGTCAGTTTCGGGATTGACCGGGGCGATGAGGAATCGAATGTGTGACACATCGTCCGTCGACCCTCCGATGCAGTGGGAAAACATGATCGGCATGTTCTGCTTGACCTTGGCAACGAGCATGCGACACTGAAGTGGCTTCATGAATCCAGAGACCTTTTCAACCGGGAAGATCCCCTCGTATACGGGCTCGATGTCGTCGGTGTCGAACAGGTTGTGCATGCTGTCCGTGGCCGCACGAACGATCATGGAACCATCTTCGTCCTTCGAGACTTCATGACAGAAGGAAGAGGAATGCTTGAACTCCCCCTGCACTGAAAAGTGAGTGAAGCTGACAGTCTGGCCAGCCGTTTCCTTGATGAAGATGCGAATGACGATCTGGTCGGCCTTAGCCACCTGAGCTTGCTTGAGCAATCCGCGGAACATGAGCAGATCGATCTCGAGCATGATGTCGTGATCCATGGGGAACAACTGAACATTGTCGGAATCTACAAACGTATCTAGCTCCGTGGTGGTCTCGTGGGAAGGATGGTCTGGATCGCACGTACGAATCACGATCTTCGGACTTGCCTGGTCTTCATGCCCCTCAAGAGTGAGAGTGTGCTCCTGACGAATGTTGGCAAGACATGGGGCAATGTGTTTGCAATCCACGCAGAACTTGATCTCGTCGTCACCACTGTTGTTGTTCACCTTATCTAACTGGTAACGGACAGAGATGCAAGAAACGTAAGCAACGTCCGCAGTATCGATCTTCAGGAAGTATGGCGACTCGCTATCCTGGCGGGTGATTTTGAAAGTCACTCGCGAAACAACATTCTGCACCGCCTCAACGATACTACGTAGTGGAGCAACGTCGTCGAACTTTGCATCCCACGTAGGAGTGCGAAGACGGCGCTTGCCAACGGCGGATGTGGTAGAGGACATGAATGGACAGAGTCGGAGCGACCAAGCTAGCGTTAGACCAAACTGATGTAGTGTGGCCGTAGACCAAACACCGGAGATTACCAAACTGTCAGAGTGTCACATGAAACGACCTAGTAGCACTAGCGCAGAGTAACGTGTGAGGGCCGTTTCAACGACCATGTCGGTCAACACGACTATCGCCAACAGCAGTGTGTGAAGGGATATGATCGAATGCATGCACGTAAGTGCCACGATCACGCCGGACGACAAACCTATTACGAATGCACAAACGTCCGAAAGGAAAAATGTAGTGTACGAACATGCCTTTTGCACAAACGTGGTATCTAGGGTCATATTGTACCCTAATATTGGTGCAGGTGTGGGCGGATGTTTGTGGCGTTCGCGAAGAGAGAGGTTGCAAAACACACGCCGCTCGACATCGACGCGTATAGATTCATCCTGCAAAGAACGCACTAGCTCAAAGGCACGTTGATCGTTTCCACGATGGTCCACCCTTCGACATCGCGCTAGTACTCTAACAATATCCTGCGCGTATCCCATATACATTCCTGTATTGCATCATATGTGCGAATCTACACCGAAAATGCGTTTGCGAATCGAGCGTGGTAGGGGCTACTTTCAATTGTACCGTATAAACCATTTTACGGCTGCATCCACACTACCGACAATGCGGGTGTCAAACCCGTCTACGAACACGATAACGTGTTCCGGATCTTGCTTTTCTGCAAACGACTCCACGAATTTAAACTTGTCCATAAGCCCGTTCCATGGAATGTTCCAACCACCAGTCACGATATCCTGCGTGGTGGGTGTAGATGTCGTAGGTTTTTTTTCATGCCCCCCCCAAAAATGCCTCGTCGCACATCGCCTCGTCGCACATCGCCTCGTCGCACATCGCCTCGTCGCACATCGCCACGTCGCTCTCGAAGACAAACACGTTCGAAACGTGCCACGTCGTCTCAGAAAAAGCGTTCGCGTCATGTGACACGGTATCGAGCAGCAGAATCTGAGATTGTTTATCTTGATCAGCAGCAACAGGATTTGAGTGGAAGAAATTACTATTACGCAACAGAATCTGAGATTGTTGATCTTCATCAGCGGATACAGGATTTGAGTGGAAGAAATTACTACCCCGATTACGCACGTATTATTGCCAAACAGCTCGTGAACAACAAGGTCTTGACCTTTCTTAACCTCTCATCAAACTATCTGACCAACCGTGGTTGGGACATGTCCGGCATCCTGGAAATCGCGAAGGCGCTCGAGTCGAACATGATGCTGAAAAACTTGGACCTCTCGTCGAACAATCTTGTTGGTGAGACTGCCTACATCAAGGCGACAAAGGTCCAAGGCGACTCCAAGGAGGTTGGAGCTAAGGTCACATACCAGGGGCGCGAGATGACGGTGAGCAAGGGCATTGACAGCGATGGTGAGCTCAAATTGGCCGACTTCTCGGGTGTATATGCACTCGCCAAAGCGTTGAAATCCAACGCGGTCTTGACCAGCCTGAACCTCAGCAGCAACAACATCGGCAATTATGGCGCCAAGGAGATCGCCGAGGCCCTGAGGTCCGGCAAGGCGGTCTTGACCAGTCTCAACCTCTTCGATAACAGAATCGGTCCAGAGGGCGCAAATGCGATCGCGGACGCCCTGGGGTCCGGCAGTGCGGTCTTGACCACTCTCGACCTCTCTGGGAACCAGCTCTGCGGGATTGACCCTAAAGGCGAAGGTACCTACGACGCGACAGGCATCCGAGCGATCGCGGACGCCCTGAAGTCCGGAAAGGCCTTGACCGATCTCGACCTCTCTGGGAACCAGCTCTGCGGGATTGACATACGGCATGGCGGAGGCACCTACCACGCGACAGGCATCCAAGCGCTTGCCGATGCCCTGGGCAGCGGCAGTGCGGTCTTGACCAGCCTGAACCTCAGCAGCAACCGCATCGGCAAAGATGGAGCCGAGGCGATCGCGGACGCCCTGAGATCGGGCAAGGCGGTCTTGACCGACCTGAACCTCCGCAACAACAACATCGGCAAAGATGGCGCCGAGGCGATCGCGGACGCCCTGAGGTCGAGCAAGGTGAACAATCTCAATCTTTCCCTTAACGAGATCGGCGACAACGGGGCCGTTGCCATCGCGGCCGCGCTCAAGTCAGGCGACACGGTCTTGACCGATCTCAACCTCGCACGGAACATCATCGGCACGAAGGGCGCCGAGGCGATCGCGGAGGCCCTGGAGTCGGGCAATGCGGTCTTGACCAGTCTCAACCTGTACAAAAACAGAATCGATGAAACGTTGCTACATAGGATAAGAGTACACGTCCTTCGGATTAACTAGTATGTTACTCATCCAAAAAAATTAATGGTTGTTTCAGCAAACAAATGCACCTTTCGCCTCGAGGTACCGCCCTTGGAACAGCTACATTTCTGACCGGTCTAGCTTTGGACAAGGAACAATCATCCCTTCCGCCGTGTCATCTGTACATGGACGGCGTGGCACTTGCGGCTGTCAATCTCTTATTGTTGGGACCTCTGTTGCATTCGTGCGCAATAAAATGCACTCGACCTAGCCGTGTACTTAAAACAGTGTTTGACGTATCCGGAATCATATTGGTTCACTCTGGTTTGTATGCACTCGTCCATAGATGCCTCCATAAAGTAAAGTGCTTGAGACCCATTCACAGAGACCATCATCGATTCAAAAATGAAGTGATGCCTACTGCAGCCAACGCAGTTTCCGCACAGGAGTTTCTGATTGCTTATATGATGCCCTTTTTTGTCGCAACCTTCGTGTTGCGGCCGTCCAAAATATCACTCGACGCTGCAGTTACAGTCGTTTCCGCAGCCAATCTGTTTGTACACACGCCAAGCTTTGATCACATCACGATGCCGCATTGGCTCGTGCATCCGAAGGATCATTTGACACATCACAAAAAACGCACCGGAAACTATGCGGCTCCCACAATCGCGTGGTATGCCATATGAGTCGTGTTGAGAGGTACTACTGTGTATCAAAGTCCCTTGAAAATAGAACTGTAAGCACAGAAGAACAAGTTGTAAAATTTCTCAATAACGTTAAATCGGCATCTGATATTCCGGATTTTGAATTAGTTCAGTTGAAAAGACTCGGTAATGAATCCCTTTAAGAACATTCAGCTGCGCCTCCTTCTCCCCCTTCTAGATCTGGACCTTCTGGCACCGAAAATTCTCTTCTTGGCACTTCCCATGTTTACAGTGACAACGTTACCGGACAGAGCGTACATTCCACCACCTTGCTCGGAAATTATGTTCCGTATGAACCCGCGAGATGCCCCAGAAGGGGGTATGGCATGAAACAATCGATTTAAAAAGGGGTCGTGTTGTCCCGTGTGATCGTACGCGTACACCAAAAACTTTGTCCTGTTGTCTTGTCTCACTAATTCTGCAATCCCTACCCTGGGTTTTCTACGTGGACTGTATGAGGACATTTTGATTACGTATATAATTTTTTTAACCAACTCCGACAACTCTTCTTCACAAGTCCGCACGGTCGCCTTCCCTTACGGCACACTGTGCATTTCGCCTTGTACTTGTCGTTTTCGAAGCTGCACACTTTGCAGCTCCAAGAAGTTGTTTCGGACGTCACAAGCTTGATGGTCGGAGGCTCCTCTGGAGGCTCCACAACTGTTGGAGTCGATTTCACAATCTCAGACACCCGCGAGTCCAGGACGTCCTTCGCAATGGTGGTTTGAGATTCAACCGTGCGTATGAGTCCGTCCAATGCGGAAGACACTTCTGCGTTGTCGTCATAATCGTCCTCCTCGCCAAACAGTTCGGCGGCAGAGGGCACATATTCCTCTTCCGCGATTTCAGCGATGCAGTACATCTCCGGGACGAACTTCGATGCCACGCACGGGCGAAGGGTCGGAACGCTTCTTTTTGGCAAGCGGTTGCGCCAGAGGAAGAGGAGGGTGACCAATCTCAGCATGCACGGATGGACGTTTTCGCCCAGCCACCTGTGCCTTCATCATCATCATTTGTACCTGCATCTGTGACATGGCTGACATGGATGGACGCGCAGAGTGTGCCCCGTTGAGTTTGGTCTCTGTTGATCTGGTCACCCCGATCCAATTTGGTCTCTCGCCAGTTCAGGGTCACAGATTAGAATGTCATGTAACGAAATTCGGCCCCAATGGCTTGCCTCTCTCTTAAACAACTTGTACGTACGATAAGCCGCGAAGCCTCTAATCCTATATCAGTTTCTTTGCAAATGAGAACGTCAACACCCGTTCGACCAACATGGGATGTACGTCGAGCATTCCGATTTCTAGATCGACCGAGGACGAACACAAAGAAGCATCCCGTTTTCATGAACCTTGCCAGGAGGTACTCGGGAACCCGGATTGCGTCCAAGTTCCCATTGAGGGGAAGAAATCAACTACTTGCTGAAATCTCACCGTGATACATTCACGCCGACGATGAGTGCTTCCTTGTAGGCTGTAATGCGTATGTCGATTAAAGTAGACTTTGAGCCGTTGTATGTATCACATGACCATTTTCTTAACCCGAGCCGTTTGTGAAGTCTCACAATTCCTTCGCTATCTACGTTTCCGGTCACAGCACATCCCACTTCATGCGCTAAAAAACCATGCGGTATGATCCATTCGAGCGGTGGAGCGAATGCAGCCTGTGTACAAACACGTGGATGAATTGCGAGCCTCAGTACAGAGTCCACTGTGGCCGGAGCGTTGTTCACTGTTATGTTGCTTCGAGGAAGATCCAACGAGAGTTGTTTTCTCAACTCACCTCTTGTGCGCATCCCCAGCTCATACAAAGCACTGGGGATCACAACGTCACAGTCGTCAATTTCCTCGTTCTCAGCAATTTTGTTTGCCAACCAGGTGCCTAAAGAATGTGTGCGGAACGAATCCACCAAAATGGCGGTTTCATCACTTTCATCAGTCATTTACGGTTCCGTGTCAAAATTAGGGCTGATGATGCATATTTTGACGGTCAATGCTCGATGACTTGGAATATGACGTATTAGAAATAATAATATCCCAACTAGATGTGTTTGATTCTACTGCATTCAGCGCAGTCAGTAAGTCGTGCAGACACGTTAGGAATGACTACATTGAACGGTCTGTTCAGAGAATAAAAGAATGGGAATCGACAGAGCCTGTGTGGACTCATTCCAGTGATGAGTGGTATTTATGGCTCGAGGAGGAGCCAAGATGCATAGCTGCACAATACTCGGAAGAGATCATGAATCACATGTATCGCTATACCAGGGAATGTCTGAAAAGTTACAGCTGTAAAACATGTGGAATCAACGCGTATACGAGGCTCCGGCGTATGCATAGATATCACAAACATGACATAATGGGGCCAACTTTCACAAAACACGCCATGGCAGAACTGATACGATTAAAACAGTGGAGTAAAATACCATGTATCAATGAAACATCAAAGGCTATTGCTCAGGAGCTTTTCCAGTTTCACTATCATACAAACCGTTGTTTCAGGGTTTCTCGCAGGCATAATTCCGTGTTGGGTAATTGATTACTACGTGTACCGTAAAAGAAGACCAAACCCGGAGACCAAACCCGGAGACCAAGCCAAGAGACCGAACCCAGAATTCTGTGACCAAACCCAGAGACCAAGCTCCACCCTCGTCCATGCGTGCCATCGACTGTGCTGTATACATCAAGGCTCGCCTTTCCGAAATCGCATCGAATGAACCTGAAGAGCAACGTACGCCAGTGCAAGATTGGTTTGTTCGCCCGCCGGACGGGGATCGCACAGTCCTTTACGATGATATTGCTGCATTTGCAGACGAATCGTTTGATAAGTGGATGAGTGTGGGCGACCAGCGCGTCAATCACGTGTGTGACATGGAAGACGAGCTCCGTACATGGATCCTGTCATGTTCAGTCGAAGAGCTGGCCGGTTACATCTCGTCAACCATAGTCATGTGTGATGGAGACGGGACCAATCCCCCATTCGAGTTTACTCCGTTTCAACGGCTCCTGATGTACGTGTACACCAGGTTCCCAGTGACTTGTACATCTACGGTTTTTTTGGATTCTGACGACCTCCGTGCAATTGTGGGGGAAGGCCGAGTTTCAGACCCATCTGGTACTCGCCGGATTCCCATTCAAGCTTCACGCACTCTTTTGCAAGATTCTCTGGTGGATGTGGGTTTGTTCAACGGACCGACCGCATCTGGTAAGACTGCAATGTCACTTGCCATCGCTGCGATGGCGACCAACAATGAAAACTTTCCTCGCATGTTGGCCGAATATCGAGGCAAGCAACTGAGCAAGGTATTCGATGGCACCCCCGACATGGAAGTGGCGCGACTCGTCATCGTTGCAACTGGTTCATCTGTGTTTGAACACTTTGTGTCGACATTGCGCCGCCTGAAGCCTCATATAGAGAGCAGCACCGGCACTACAGTGGAAATTTGGACTCAAATCGGAAAGAAAACGTCTGTCAAAGAAGCAGGCGAGCGTCCTGCAAACGTAGTTGTCTACTGGGTAATTCCTGTGAAACAACTCGGAAAGGTTCTGCGACAGGCACCGGATATGGGAGTTGCATTCATCATATGTGATGAGTTCACAGTGGATCCACCTCGCGAACGGTTTGCGTCACGTCGGAGCAACGTTCTCAAATACCTCGTGCCGATTGCCACGCCACAAGATTTACACCGCGCAACCAGCGGACGGACCTTTCTTTCGGACCTCTTTAATGGACCGGTACGCGCACCTCATGATTTGGTTCGAATGATCAAATGCCACAAGTATTCGGAAGCACAGCGCATAGCCGATCAGTTGTGTCAGCTTGAGCTTTCTACCTTTACTCCATTTCGCAATTGGTTGCGGCGGGATCTGAAGGAACTCGTTCCGAGGGGATTCCGGACCATTTTCGCCAAATCGAAACGCTGCACGTTATCCTCGTTCCTACTTCAAAGTGATACCGATTTACTTCCTGCTTCCCCGGAAAACGTCGTATTCTCAATGCTGAACAGCTACCGACTCACTGATGATTCGAACCTTGAGATCAAGCAGTCCTTTTCTGGAAACACGGTCGACATCCCTAAACTCGACAATGCGCTATCACGGGCCGTCTCTCAAGTCTCCATGCAGTATCACCAACAGATGTTCGCACAAGCTGTTGCGCGTCTTCGTCAACGCCTTTCAGAATTTCAAACAGAGTGTCCGGTTTGCATCGGTACTTGCTCGGACTTGCGAATTTTCAAGTGTTGTGGGTATGTGGTATGTGGGAGCTGCTACGAGCGTGTTGGCAACTCCTGCTTTTTTTGCCGCATGCAAGTGGAAGACACGGTAGCACGCTCAAGCGTTCCTGTGTTTCAAGCCAGCTCTTCTTCCACAGACCCCTTGGTAGTTGAGAACACTCCTCCTGACTTGTACGGAGACATCAAATCCAATATCCGCACCACCAATACCCAGTTACAGAATTTGGTGAATACATTTGAATGCCTCTATCGACATGACAAGAAACGCGTGTTAATGGTCGTCAACTCGGATGCATCGGTGCATCAATCGGACGATGCTCAATTTGCAGTCACAAGCGCTTTGCAGTCTCATGGGTTCCGTGCGGTTGTGGTGGATAAGATGTTGAGCGGCAAAGGAGAAGCATTCGCCCGCTTCAAAACCCTGTTCGATTCAGATGACCCGTGCCCTATCGTCTTGTGTTGCTTCAAAATGACGAGCCAGCTTCTCACAGGAACAAATCTCGACCGTGTCGATGCATGTGTTACGGTGGGTTCGATTCCTGACAAAATGCTCATTCAATCTCTCGGGCGGGTGTTTCGCCCACTTGCATCCAGGGACAACACTCAACTGTTCCCTATGATTCGCATTTACTCCTGATGCTGTCAGAATCGAGACCTTTTCACGTCGATACACAAACACGATGAACGAATCTCTATTCGTTTCGTCGTTCCAAGTGAAAGAACTGGAGCATAATGTTGTCTCACATCAAACACTCGGAAATCGCCACGTGTACGTGGGTTTGTGCGATGGCGTGTTGACAAAGTGGGTGACTTTCTCGGCTTGGGATGGAAAGCTGCGGTTAGTCGAGGGGGTGTACAAGGACACGAAAGGGCGCGAAATTCTGGTGTTTGAAGATGACGAGGACGAGTGGGACGAGTGGTAGGAGGGGGTGTATGTTGTGTCTCGTGTTTTTTAACGTATGTAATCAAACATGTCGAAAAATAAAACAAAAATAAAATCACGCCGTACTCGTAGCAAAAGATTTCGAAAAAGCCGACGCTCTCGTAACACAAAGAAATCGTTCAGATACCGGGCCGCAAACGATGAGCTGTCTACAAATCCGATGGATACGAGTCCGCCAATTCCGGGTCCGTCCACAGACCCGTCAGATGTGGGTCTGTCCACGTTTTCTTTCCCACCGACTGCGGGTTCATCCACGGCAGATGTGGGTTCATCCACGGCCACG
>MDTB01097920.1_pt1 | contig 12225 bp, 13 predicted proteins | sample 811161 | NCBI WGS metagenome assembly MDTB01 (sample SAMN05326650, study PRJNA326480) | marine metagenome | isolation source: seawater | place: Mediterranean Sea | collected 2009 | reverse complement strand
TTTTTAAAAAAAAAAATTACCAATGAAAAGACCATTTTTAAAAATAAATACAAATTTCTTTAATGCAAGTAACCCTCTTATAATAGCAGAGATTGGAAATAACCATATGGGTTCCTTAAAAAAGTGTAAGGAACTTTTTCTTGCGGCAAAAAATGCTGGTGCAAATGCCGTAAAGTTACAAAAAAGAAAGAATAGAGTTATTTATACTGAGAAGGCATTTAATGAAATTTATAATAGTGAAAATTCATTTGGAGAAACATACGGACTTCATAGAGAGTATTTAGAGTTTGGAAGATCTGAATATATAGAATTAAAAAAATTTGCTGATAAAATAGAAATTATATTCTTTGCTACAGCTTTTGATATTGATAGTGCAAACTTTTTAAACAAGGAAATAGATTTACCTTTATTTAAAATAGCTTCTGCAGATATATCAAATTTCCCTCTGATTGAGCATATTGCAAATTTTAAAAAACCAATAATTCTTTCCACTGGATTTTCAGATCTAAATCTAATTGAGAAAGTACACAAAATTTTAAAAAAAAAAAAAGCTAATTTTTCTTTTCTACAATGCACGGCATCCTATCCTTGTAAAGCTAGGGACTTAAACTTAAATGTAATAAAAACATTTAAAAATAGGTTTAAAGATACGTTAATTGGCTTTTCATCTCACCATAATGGCATATCCCTTGAAGTTGTTGCTTATATGTTGGGAGCCAGAGTTTTTGAAAAGCACTTTACACTAAATAGGTCTTGGAAAGGGACAGATCACTCCTTTTCTCTAACACCCCTTGGTTTTTCGCGGATGGTGAGAGATATAAAAAGAATTGAAACTGCGCTTGGAAGCAACATTAAGAAACCTTTAACAGTAGAAAAAAAGCCAATGTTGAAAATGCAAAAAAGTTTGGTTGCATCTAGAGACCTAAAAAAAGGAACAATTATTAGCTTAGATGATATAGATTTAAAATCACCGGGGGGTGGGATTGATCCATCTTGTATTAATAAAGTAATTGGAAAAAAAATTTTACATGATGTAAATTTTGAAGAAAAATTTATGATAAAATATTTGAAACAGGTAGATGATTAAAAAAGTTAAATTTATAAATCCAATTAATTTTGAGAAAAGAGATTGGGGAAGTGAAATTTTGTTGGCAGTTGTTTCAAAAAAATATAGCCTCAAAAAATTAATAATGAAAGCCGGAACTAAAGGTGGATTACAATATCACCATAAAAAAAATGAATGTGGTTATATTATTTCAGGAAAACTACTTGTAAGATTTGACGATGGTTCAGGTAAGTTATCTGAAAAAATATTAAAAAAGGGTGATAGTTTTCAGTTTCCACCAGGGGCAGTTCATCAAGAGGAAGCATTAACGGACTGCGAAATTATTGAGGTTTCCACCCCATTTTTTAATGATAGGGTGAGAGTAGAGAGAAACTATGGTCTTAGTGAAGATGACGGACTACCATCTACAAAAATTGAAGACGTAATTGAAAAATGAATCAGTCTAGTGGAAACATTTTTAACTTACTCCAAAAATATGGATTGACCTCTCAAAATAGTCGGGAAGTTATATCAAAAAAAACAAGAGATAATGATAATCTTAAAGTATTTCGAGATAGGATGTCAGGCGTAATATACATAGATAACTTTTTCATCGGAAACCAAGTATATGAATCCGGTAAATATAGAGAAAGAAAAGGAGATCCATCTTATGAAAGAAATATAGATTGTGAAAGAAGAACTAAATACTTTAAACAGTTTTATATTGGAAAGAAAATTTGCGATTTTGGATGTGGTGATGGGAGTTTTTTAAAAAAAGTGAAAAATCTAACGAGTTACTCTTGTGGGGTAGAAATTCAGGAAGATTATGTTAACGGACTTAAAAATGATATTGATATATTCAAAAATTTAAGCGAATTTAATGATAAATTTGATTGTTTTTTTTTGTTTCACTCTTTTGAACACCTAATCGATCCTGAATCTATTCTCATACAAATAAAAAAAAAGCTTAGTAATGATGGTAAAATAATTATTGAGGTCCCTCATGCAAACGATATTTTAATTTCAACCTACAAATCTAAAGAGTTTTTAAATTTCACCCTTTGGTCACAGCATTTAATTCTCCATACTCGTGAAAGTTTAAGAAAAATTCTTGAAGGAGTTGGTTTTTATAATGTTATGATTAAGGGGATACAAAGATATAGGTTCAGTAATCATGTTCATTGGTTAATAAAAAAAGAGGCCGGTGGTCATAAAAACTCTCTTAGCATTATTGATGACTCAAATTTAAATAAATCTTACGAAAATATGCTAAATAAGATAGATAAGACTGATACACTTATTGCAATAGCTGATATTACAAAATGATAAAAAAATTAAAAAGACTAAAGTACGGTAGAAATATAAGAGCTAAATTACACAACATTAATCTGGATTTCATGTTTTTTGATTATTTGATAATTATTTTTAAATATTTAATTTACCCAATTGAGTTTTTAAAAAGAAAGTTTTTTTTCCTTAGAATTAAATTTGATGGCAAGCATTATAGGGTTATACCAAACCTAGAGGGTTACTCTAAAGAAAATAAACAATTTAATAAGAGTAAAAAAATTGTAAAATTATGTAAAAAAATCTTTGAGGAATTTAAATACTCTGATCAATATAAGTGTGGCAATGATTATATTTATAATTTGTTAAATAGAAATGTTATTAAGAAAAACAGATATCTAATTGACTTTGCTATGGATGACTATTTTGTAAAAACCGCTACAATGTACTTAGGTATTCTTCCGACAATTGGATCAATTAAACTTTGGTGGACACCAAAGAACAAATTGAGCAAGGGCAGTCAACTTTTTCATATTGACCAAGTGGATAGAAAGCAATTGAAACTACTAGTAAATATTAAGGAAACGTCATCCGAACATGGTCCATTTACTTTTATTCCTAAAAAATATTCCCAAAAATTTATAAAGTTTTCGTGTAAACCATTTAAAAGTAAAACCGATTTAGAACTTTTAGATAAAATAGAAAAAAAAGAGCTTTTACAACATACAGGCAAAGCAGGTTCTATGATTTTTGTTGATTCATCAAATTGTTATCATTTTGGGGGAAGAACTAAGAAAAGAGATAGATTGATTTTAATGATACAGTATTTACCTTTCCATTGTGTAAAAGAAACTTCTGATACAGATTGGCTTAACACACTAACTTCTTTTAAAACATATTTTAACAATGATACGATATATGACTCGCTTTTATCATTGCCACCTTCACCATTCAGTAAACTTGAAAAAAATTAGTGACAGCAAATTATTAGGAGAGCTTAATAATATTTTTATTGAGGTTTTCGATGATGAAAGTATTGAAATTAATTCTAAAACTACTTCTTCTGATATTTCAAATTGGGATAGTTTAAATCATATTAGATTAATTCTAGAAATTGAGTCAAAATATCAGATAAAGTTTAATCTTGCAGAAATTGAAGATCTTAAGAATGTTGGAGAATTTTTAGAACTCTTGAGGAAAAAATTAAATGGTGACTAAGCAAAAAAGACATTCTTTCGATGATTTAGAAATAGGCCAAGAATTTATCAGAGAATATGTAATTGACGAGAACGAACTAATGTCATTCTCAAGTGTATCAGGCGATTATAATAAGCTCCACCATGAAAAAAAATTTGCACAAAAAAAGGGTTTTAAAGATATTGTAATTCATGGTGCGTTAGTAATTTCAAAACTTTCTGGTATTTTAGGTATGGAATTTCCTGGGGAGGACTGTATTTTATCGTCAATAAATATTAAATTTTCTCAACCTATATATGTAAATGAGCGATTCTATATTAAACTCAATATTAAGAAGTTATCACAATCAGTATCTATGATTGTTTTTGATCTAGAGGTAATCTCAAATGAAAGATTAAAATATTTTGGTGAGGTAAGTGTCCTTAATAAAGAATAAGAAAAAATATGCCATTGTAATTGGGGGGTTTGGTGAAATTGGAAAATATCTTTGTTTTGAACTTGAAAAAGAAAAAATTGTTCCGATAATTTGCTACAATAGAAAAAGAAAAGTTAGAAGTAAATATATAAATTTTCATGTTGATCTAAAAAACTCAAAAGAAATAGATATTTTTTTAAAAAAATTAAAAAATCAATTTAGCAATATTGATTACATTTTCCATCTAGCGGCTGGAGGCCTGGACTTAAAAAAAGTGACAAGATTTAATAAGAAAAAATTACTAAACGATTTTAATATTGCTGTAACTGGGCCTTTGAAAATTTTTTCCTTCGTGATTTTAAATTATTTTATTAAAAAAAAAAAAGGATCTATAAATTCTGTTCTTTCGCAAGCAATGGGTACACAAAGTAATGAATTAATGCAATTAATGGGTTCTTATTTAATATCAAAAAATGCCTTAAAGATGATGCTTGATGTAATTCAAACAGAATTTAAATGGTTAACAGTTAACTATTTATATCTCGGGTTTGTAAACACAAAATTTATAAATGTATTTGATCCAAGATTCTTGGAAATTGTTTCAAGAAAAAAAAAAATTATTAAACCTCAAGAAGCTGCTAAATTAATTATTAAAGAGATAAAGTATGTCAATTAAATTGTATACATTGCCTTGGCTTAAGAGTGGATCTGGTGAATTAAGTAAAAAAAAGATTGAAGCTAAAAATATTATAAATTTATTATCAGAATCTTTGGACACCAATCAATTACTATCACTCTATGAAAAAATTAAAAAAATAGACTCCATCTACCTAAAAAAATTATCAAAAATAAAACTTCTTATTCTTTCTAATAAGACAACCAACTTTATTTCAAAGGCTCTCGTAGCTACTGGTATTAGACATGGTTTGATCTTTGAAATAAAGGAAATAAATTATTCGCAGGTTAATGAACTAATTTTTAAAAAAAAAATAGCAAATTTTAATTATATTCTTTTGATGTTTGATTATGAAATGTTTAACCTAGATCAACCAAAAGTATCAGCTTCGTATGCTTGTGATAGTTTATTTGCATTTACTGAAAAGATGCAAGAAACTTACAGTGCTAATATAATTATTGCAACATTAGCTTGTCCAAACAAAAAAATTCTGGGTAACTACGATTACAATCTAAAAAACTCTCTACAATGCAAAATTGAAGAAGTTAATAGAAAAATAAAGAAAAAAAAACATAATGCAATAGTTTTTGATTTAGGAGATTTAGCTAATTTATTAGGTGTTTCCGAGTGGTTTGATGACAGATTTTCAAAGTTCTTTCAATCTCCATTTTCTCACAAATTTGTACCTATATTTTCTGAATATATCTGCAAGATTATCTTAGCACATATGGGGCAGTCTAAGAAGGTTTTAGTGATTGATTTAGATAATACAATTTGGGGGGGGATTGTCGGAGAATGTGGTTCGAAAAAAATAAAAATTGGAATGGGAAATCCTTTAGGTGAGGTATATCAAGAAATCCAAACATATTTAAAAAACCTTAAAAAAATTGGTGTAGTTTTAGCAATCTGTTCTAAAAATAATTTCAATAATGCTATTGAGCCATTTAGGCATAACAAAGATATGATACTAAAAGAAAATGATATTAGCGTTTTCGTCGCAAACTGGAATGATAAATATAAAAATATAGAATCTATATCAAAGCAATTAAATCTTCCCTTAAGTAGTTTCGTTTTTTTTGATGACAGCGAATTTGAAAGGGAGATGGTCAGGAACTATCTTCCGGAGGTAACTGTATGTGAATTACCAGAAGACCCAACTTATTTTACTGAAATACTATCTTCTGCAAGATACTTTGAAGCGAATTTACTATCAAAAGAGGATAAGAATCGCACATTAGCATACAGATCAGAAATGAGACGAAAAAGCTATTTTAAAAAATTTCAGAATCATAACGAATACCTAGCAAGTCTTAAGATGGAATTGACTTTTAATCCTATTAACTCCAGCAATATCGAAAGAACTACCCAGTTATTCAATAAAACTAATCAATTTAACTTGACAGCTAAAAAAATTTCTCGCTTACAATTAGAAGAAATTTCCAAATCAAATGAATATTTTTCATTTGTAGTTAGACTTAAGGATAAATTTGGGGACAGTGGAATAATATCGAGCATAATTTTGAAAAAAAATAAAGAAACCTGCTTATTAGAAAATTGGGTGATGAGTTGCAGAGTTTTTGGAAGAAATGTGGAATACATTATATTCGAGGTAGTTAAATCTTTTTTAATAAAAAAAAAAATAAAAGATATTACTGGTTATTTTATCCAAACAAAAAAAAATAACTATGTTAAAGATTTGTTTTCCAGACTATCATTTTCTAATGAATCAAATCTTAAGGGAAAGTCCCAATGGATTTTAAAAGATATCAAAAATCGTGTTAAAAAAAAATATCCATTTGAAACAAAATTAAGCCTCTAATATTTTATGCTATTCAATACTCTTTTGTTTCTTTTCTTTTTTTTCCCAATAACATTTTTGATTTCAAGAATTCTTACAGGCTCAAAAAAAATTTTTGTTTTATTAATTTTATCACTAATTTTTTATAGCTTCCATAATATGATTAATCTATTAGTCTTATCATCATCAGTAATTTTTAATTATTTGAGCCTAAGAAAAAATAGTCAAAATATCTATTTACCAATTTTAATAAATCTAGTTATTTTATTTATATTTAAATATTCTGGAGATTTTTTTGATATTTTATTATTACAAGAAACACTTATCTTACCACTAGGTATATCTTTTTTTACATTTCAACAAATCTCGTATTTATTGGAAAAAAAATATCTTAATGTTGAAAAACATAATTTTATTGAATATGCATTTTTTGTAACTTTCTTTCCTCAATTAATAGCAGGTCCAATTATAAAGTTCAAAGATATGATAATCCAAATAAAAAACCAAAAAAAAGTAAAAACAAATTTTTTTTTTCATAAAGCTTGTATTGGGTTTATGATTCTTACGATTGGTCTTATAAAAAAAGTAATTTTTGCCGATACTTTGGCAGAATTTGTAGATCCAGTATTTCTTGACATAAGTGCAGGACAAGACAATGTGACCATGGTCACTGCCTGGCTTGCGATCGTATGTTTCTCGTTTCAGATATATTTCGATTTTTCAGGTTATTGTGATATGGCTACTGGTATGGCTTTAATGCTAGGCTTTACTATACCCATAAATTTTTACTCTCCTTTTCAGTCACAAAATATTTCTCAATTTTGGGGAAGATGGAATATAACATTAACCAATTTTTTTACTTCAACACTTTATAACAATTCATCAATGATATTAGGAAGAAATTTAGAATGGATTAAACATAAAAAATTAAAATTTATTGTAATTCAAGTAATTCCATTCTTTATTGCATTTTCAATAATCGGCATATGGCATGGCTCTGGTTTAAACTTCCTACTTTTTGGATTGTTGCAAGCTACCTTTTTATCTGTATATTATATCTTTAAAAATCTTTCATTTTTTTCAATTAACAAATTATTTTCTGTATTTCTAACATTTATGTGTATTACATTATCATTTGTTTTTTTTAGAAGTGAAAGTTTAGATCATGCATTAGTAATGTTTACTAAACTATTTTTTTTAGAAAATCTTTTATTGCCTAAATCTTTAATATTTTTAGACTCATTTTATCCTTTACAAAACCTTTTAAGTTTTGGTGAATTGTATTATTGGCAAGGCACAAGAACGATTACTTGGATTTTCCTATCAAGTGTGTTGTGTTTTATGTGTCCTAATGTAAATGAAATTTTTAAAAAATATAAAATTTCAATACAAAATATTTCCCAAAATAAAAAAATAATTTTGGTACCAAATTTCAAAATACTTTTTTTATTAATCCTATTTGTACCCATCACCTATTTACAAAGTATTCCAACTTTTTATGAATTTTTTCCAACTAAGGTTAGCATTGTTTGCTTTTTTATTTTAATTCTGTCTTTATTTTTTTTCCCAAAGCAAACATTAAGAGTGAGAATCGACTTTAAAACATGTATGATCACAGTATTATTATTTTTTTTTGGTTTTCTAAGAATATTTACTAGTAGGGATAATGAATTTATTTATTTCGCATTTTAAAAAACTTTTTATCTTAAAAATTGGATTTTTAATAACTCTGATTTTTACTTTTTTAATATCTTCGGAATTACTCATTAGAAATATCATTGTATATAAAGATCCATTTAATAGTTCCATAGAACTTTTTTGGAATAATAAAAATGATACTACTTCCGGTAGTGCAATTTTTGGGTCTTCAGAAATAGCAAGAGGATTACTAATAAATAATAAAAAAATTTATAACCTTGCTCTTGGAGGCGAACACCTTGCTCTAACTAAAGCGAAAGTTGAAAGCTTTATAAAAAATAAAAAGAAAATAGATTTAATTCTTCTTCCCGCAACAGCAACTACTCTGAATAGAAGTTATGAAGATGTAAAAAATGATGATAGAATTAAATTTTTTAGTAAAAATGAAAAACCTTATATTTTCCTTTCTATGAAATACCATAGAAATTATACCTTGAATTATTGGTCAAAATTTTTGATAGAAAAAGATTTCTTTTCTACAGTCAAACTTTTAAAATATGGAGGGCAGGTAAGAACTGAAAGAGATAGTTTTAGACCATACTATGAGAGGAGTGATAAAGAAAAAGGGAAAATGGTTTCAATGACATATTTAGAAAATTATGAATTTATCTATTCGAATAAAGAAAAATCTCCAGGATTTATAATTTATGATGAATTAATTAATAGGATCATACAAAAGGGTGGTAAGGTATGTTTAATTCATATGCCCTATGTTGAGAAATATTCTCAAATAATTAAACAAAATAAATGGCTCAACTATGAGATGCCCAACATATGGAAGAGCTTGGAAAGAAAATATCAACATAAGGTTAAATTTCTCAATCTTTCAACGTACATTAAAAATGATAAATATTTTAGAGATGTGACACATCTGACAAGAGAGGGCGGAGAGAAGTATGGCAAAAAAATTCTTAATATGTGTTTGCAGGAATTATTATGAATATCGCTGTGATTGGTATGGGAGAGATGGGTTTTACGTTTTCTCAAAATATTAGAAATGCTGAAGTTTATACGTTTATATCTAAAAATCGATCATCGGAAACAAGAAAAAGGGTAAAACAATCTAATATCAGGATGACTTCTAGTTTTTCTGAACTTATTAAAAAATCAGACATAATTTTTTCTATTCTTCCATGTGAAAAAGCACTAAGTGTTGCAAAACGATTATCGCAAGAAAAAATAGAGAAAAAAAAATTTTTTATTGATTGTAATCCCTTATCATCTCTAAAAATTAAAAAATTAAATTCTTATTTTAAATTAACAAAGTTCAATTTGGTAGATGCATCAATTATCGGTCCTCCACCAAAGAAAGGATACACAAGTCTTTACATTTCCGGACCGAATACAAAAAAAATTGAAGGTTTGAGTATAACAAATGTAAAAATTAAGAGACTTGGGAATAACTTTGGAGATGCATCTAAATTAAAATTATTATTTTCAGGTATCAATAAGGGTTTAAATGCTCTAATTTATCAAATATTAACGACTTCATTGAATTTGAATATTAATCTCGAACTATTAAATGAAATTAATGATAGAATCCCATTTTTATCTCAAAGATTTGATAATCAAAAATCAAAGATTTCAAAAAATGCAGAAAGATATATCTATGAGATGAAAGAAGTTTCTGAGGAACTTAAGATAAACGGTTTTTTAGGTGACTTTCATAGGGATGCATCTGTAACATTCAAATATATATGTGAAAATGTACAAAAATCTAAAAATAAAAAATTTTAATATATATAAGATTCCTGTTGGATGGAAGGATTGGGTTTTCCTAAAAATTTCAATAAACAACCAAATCTTTGGATTTTCTGATTGTACTGATGCAAATGGCTCTATAGAAGGTTTAATGGCTGTATTAAATCAATATTGTAAGGCTATAATTAATTTGAATCCATTGGAAACAGAAAATATTAAACATACTTTATACAGATCATCCAGGCAAAGCTCTGGCGGTATAAACACAAAAGCTCTTTCTGGCATTCTGAATTGTTTAATTGAAATTAAAAGTAAAATATTTAAGGTTCCAGTATATTCTTTATACGGAGGACCCTTAAGAAAGTCTATAGATGTTTATTGGTCACATTGCTTCACAACTAGAATAAGACAAGATCATACCCACGGATTTAAAGTAATAAAAAATTTAAATGATCTGAAGGAATTTTGTAATATTGTAAATAAGTCTGGCTACCAATCAGTGAAAACAAATATCATTATGAAAAACAATGATGAAAGTTTAAGTATTATTTCTCCAGGTTTTAAATTTTCTGCTCATGACGAAGATGCTCTTAATTCAAAAAAAAGAATAGATGATTTTATAAAAATATTAAACTTTATAAAACAAAACCTAAAAGAACAAATCGATATTATCATTGATTTAAACATGCATTTATCCATGGATATTTTAAGATATTTCTTTTCGTCATTGGGTAGTTTTAGGCCTAAATGGATTGAAGTGGATTCTGATAATTGGGAGGTAATTAAGAATGTAAAATCTAATAATTTTTCTTTGGCATCATGTGAGAAAAAGCTCATTCTTAGCGAATTTATGCCTTATATAAGATCAGGGGCAATTGATATATGCATTATAGATGTAAGATGGACTGGGTTTGATGAGTCACTTAGAATTGCAAATTTTTGTGATATATTTAATATTAAAGTAGGATTACATAATTCAGGTTCAAATTTATCAACAATGATGGCAGCGCATTTAGGTGCTGTCATTACAAATCTTAATAGCATTGAATACGATGTTGATGAAAATTTAGTTAGAGAAAAGATTTTTAGTAATGCTCTTAATATTGATAATGGTAAATTGATTTTATCGGACGCGGTGGGTTGGGGTGTCGATATTAATGAAAAGTTTATTGCAAAGTATGAACAATAACAATCCTAAAGTCCTCGCAGTTGTACCTGCAAAAAAAAAATCAATTAGATTACCTGGAAAAAATCTAAAAAAATTAGGCGGTCATCCCTTGATAGCGTGGACAATTGATGCAGCAAAAAAGTCAAAAAAAATTACTCATTTAGTTGTTAGCTCTGACTGTCCTAAAACCTGTGAGATTGCAAAAAAATATGGAGCTTTGGTTCCATATTTAAGACCTCAAATACTAACGGGAAAAAATGTTACTAATTATCCTGTGGTGATGCATGCATTAAAATTTATGGAAAAAAAATTTCAAATCAAATATGATATAATACTCCTACTTCAGCCAACGTGTCCTGTTCGTTCAACAAATGATATTGATAGATCAATTTATGAACTTTATAATTCAGAACTTAATACGGTAGTAAGCGTAAAAGGACCTTATCTAAAGAGGGATTCAATTTTAAAATGGATTGATGGTGAAGTTCTTAAACCTTGGTGTACCTATAATTTCAAAAAACATTCTAATGGTTTTTACATATATAATGCTTCAATTTATGGTGCAAAAAGAGACTATTTTTTTAGAGAACAGAAGCTTACATCCCAAAAAGAAGTTCCAATCATTATGAATAAATTTTATTCCATAGATATAGATGATAAGTCAGATTTAATTATCGCCGATACTTATTTAAAACATTTAAAGAAAGAGATTAAAAAATGAATTCAAGGCCACTCATAGGGATTATACCAGTAGTTATTACAACCTTAAATAATGATAAATCAGTCGATGAAATTTCTCAAAGTAGATTAATAAAATTTCTTCATAAAAAGAAAGTTGGGGGATTTTGGTGTCTCGGAACTGGAAGTGAAGATATGAATCTTAACTTTAAAAAAAGATTACAACTAGCTAAGGTTCTTTGTAGATCCAACAATGGGAAATTACCTTTAGTACTTGGAGCAGGTTTTTTTTGTCTTGAAGATACTTATGCATTTATTGATGCCACCAAAAAATTAAACTTTGACTCTTATCATATAATGCCTTACAACCCCAAGCTTGGGGCTGATTTATTGAAAAAATATTACATCAATATTGCAAATTATTCACCTAAGCCAATATGGATGTATACAAGTGCAAACTGGTGTCAAGCTATTAAACCAGACTTTGTGGAAGAACTGCATAGACATAAAAATATTGCCGGAATAAAATATTCTAGCAGTAATACAACAGATCAATTAAAGT
>MDTB01077353.1_pt1 | contig 12225 bp, 10 predicted proteins | sample 811161 | NCBI WGS metagenome assembly MDTB01 (sample SAMN05326650, study PRJNA326480) | marine metagenome | isolation source: seawater | place: Mediterranean Sea | collected 2009 | reverse complement strand
CAAGAATCTGAGACTGACACGGTGGAACTCACTCAGCAGTCTGACATCTCTGACCTGGAGGGGCGTATCGCAGTTCTCGAGGCTGAACTTGCAAGCCTGCCCGCAGGACCCCAAGGACCAGCCGGACCCGCAGGACCTGCTGGACCTGCCGGACCTGCCGGTGAGTAAGGACTTGAAGGACCCGCTGGACCAGCAGGAGCGACCGGAGCCGCTGGAGCAACCGGTGCCGCAGGTGCATCAGGATCTGATGGAGCGCTCGCAGGATTAACCTGCAATGACGAAGAATTCGTCGCTACGTTGAGTAGCTCATGGCAGTGCGCTGAACTCGGCGTTACCCAAGGAGGGTCTTTAAGCGGAGTGACTGATGGAGCCCAGTGTTGCAATATCCAAGACTTAGTTTCTATGCACGGGTACTCGTCAGTCGGACTAGAAACGTCTCGAATATGCGATACCGTGTTGTGTGAGTTTGCAGTGGTTGGTGTTGCTGACCACAGCGTTTGTTCGCTATCGGGATCTGTTGATAATACCTCATTCACCCAAGCGACCTCCCCCGCAGGTATCATTATTCACCCTGACCGTATAGAAGTTAATTTCATTTCAGCAGATGTACTTATGCAACCTCTTGGCCAAAATGAGAGCTTTACTGTTCAGGTGACGTGTGGGCAGGGAGTCGTCGCAGCACAATAAAGCACACAGCTTTGACATTTGAATGCGTTAGGTGATGGTTTTCTGAAGTTCGGAGCGTACTTCTCCGGGCTCTGGGAACCGTCCCGTCGCTTGCTTTGAGTAAATCAGGGTTCCGTCTACTTTCACATCAAAAATGCCCTTATCTCCTGGGAGGAGCGTGAGCGAAACCATTTGGTGTTGATATTCGCTCATAATTTCGTGGGCGACGCGAACCGCGTCACTTGAATAATCTCAAGGAATGCAATACTCGATCGTTATTTCAAGTTTGCTCACTTGCATCATCACCTTCGTGCTTCTTGGTCTCATCTTCAGTCTCGTCCTCGTCGTCTTTGAAATGCCATAACCCACCCAGTAGGCCCTGATCGTTTCCTTCGCCTTTGGCTTCTTTATCAAGAAATTTGTCAAGAGGTCTGAGCATGACTCCATGAATTAGTTCAGAACGGTAGGTAGAAAAGCGTTTATTACGGTTTTGTATGAGGAACGGATTGCTATCCATACTTGAAAACCTTTTGGCTTCGCGTTCTTCCGCACGCAACTCAAGGTTTTCTTTTAGCGCAACAAATTTCTTTCCTATGGTTTTCAACCATCCGAATTTTCCAGTCATATAACCTCTGTGTCTAGCTTAGAGCATGTTTAGGTCCATGTAGGTGTTGAAGAGTAGCCGGTTCCACGCACACACCTATTTCTCATTGTCCCAATACCTTCAATCGTTGTTTCGACGATGTCTCCGTCTTTGAGAAAGGATCCATTTCTGAACCCGACGCCTTCAGGGGTGCCACTGAAAATGATGTCACCAACCACAAGTGAAGTAATAGATGAAATATATGAGATCAGCGTCGGAATATCAAAGATCATGTTCGACGTCCGGTCACTCTGACGAACCTCACCATTAACAGTTGTCCTGATTTCGAGATCACTGGGATCAGTAAAGGAATCGGTGGATACGAGATACGGTCCGGTCGGACCGAATGTGTCAAATGATTTCCCGAGATTGAACTGGGCTGGCTGGTCCTTGTACTGCACCCCGCGATCTGAGAAATCCTGCCCAACACTCAACCCTAAGATGTGAGACCACGCATCTTTCTTTGTGATGTCTTTGCCGTCCTTGCCAATAACCACTAAGAGTTCGCCTTCATAATCGCATTCGTCACTGCGCATAATCACATCAACAGTTGGGCCGCTGATACAGGACGGAAATTTCGTAAACACCATTGGCGTGCTCGGGGTTTTCGATGCGGCCTCCTCCACATGGAGTTGATAGTTGAGGCCAACGCCAAAAGAATTCCGAGGGTGGGGGATAGGGGCACATATATCCGCTTCAGCAATAATGCCTGATGGCTCATAATCATCTAACTGCGCAGCGTAATGATGCAGCAGATCACTGTTCTGAATAGCTTCCATAGCGTCTGTAGAAACAGCGCCAGCAGAAACGGTAGCAAGATCAAAGAACGCTTCGCCCTGAACGAGGGCGCTCCGATCATTGATATTCGCAAATGTGAATGGCACTTTTGAGCCTTTCAAAGGAGACCTAATTAATTAACCCCAACGATACCGCCCGCTGTGTTTCTTCCTCTACCATAATGTCCGCATCGACTTGTAACAGCCACCCTTTTGACACGCTTTCCGCTGCAGCAGTTTCTAACTCCCTTATATAAGAATCAAGAGACCCATACATGCCCATCAACGTTTCAGCGCTTAATTCGGTTGTGTCTCCGAAAAGAAAGCAAAAACCCTCAGTCGTAACAGGGTCACCAGATAAGACCCGAAGAGGTGCCGTCACCGGAGGAGTTCGCACCCCACCTAACGCTATTCCCAGCGCATCCCTCGCCACAACAAGTTCCTCACTTTCCTCCAACTCAATTCGTGGAGAAGAGTCAGGTGCTTCACCTGAAGCGATCCAGTCATTGAGTTGATGGAATGCTGCCTGCAACGTCTCATGCTGTGGTCCATCATTGATCAGGTTCTCACATCCTATGACAGCACCAAGATTAGCTCTACGAGGCAAACCATTCGCATACGATAAGGAATACGTGTCCGAATGGGAAGCGCCGGCAACTTCCCATGTGCGAATATGTTCTGCGTCATCTTGTCGCGCTAAAGCATATTGAAGCAACGTCACATCAGTTTCTGCTTCAAAGATAAGAACAGGTACATCAACATCAGCCCTAATCAGTGTTGACGTTCGCCATTCTTCCATAGACGGGTGAGGAGCACCATCACCTCGACCATGAATAAGGTACCCGTCAAAAACTCCAACGATCGGATCAACAGCATTAATGTAGGAAGTTAGAAACCCTGCCGATTGAGACTGCCCTGTAGCAATTAATCTGTCAGGTTCAAAGCCATATTGATCGCTGATCCACTGGAGGGCTCCCAGTGTTGACTGCGTAAAAATATCAAAGGAGAACGCATCACCTGGATGAGATAAGTCCCCATAGCGATCTGGGTCACGAGTCGGTAACCCTCGAGTATCTAACAATCCGCTAGGAATGCGACCAGTATCTCTCCCCATAATGCCAACAAGTTGAGCAGAAACGCCGATAAAAGCATGCCTCTCTCGACCCATCTCTTCAGAAATAAACGCCCAAGTATTAGTGTTATCCACTCCGGCTGTCACGTTCATCCATTCAGCAACGACAACGCCGCTAAATGATTCAGCAGATGGAAAGCGAACCAAAACTCGGATTTTATAATCTGCCAAACTATCTTCTTCAACAACCCATTCCCCGTCGGCAGTCAGTTCACGAACGGGCTTATACGACGTTGCTTCACCGCTGATAAGTAATTCAACCTCGCTAAAACCATTAGGGAGAGGAGCGGCCCCAAGGGGCTGAAGGATCCCTCCACCTAAACCAGTCGCATCAATCACTTCACTTGCCGACCTCACTATTCCCAAAGATTCCGGAATGTCCTCAACGCTTGACTCCACATTATTAGAAGTCGTAGCGGGAGAACCACCGGTTTCAATGTCGGATTTCTCTTTCGGTTCCTCAATAGGTGTTTCAGTGACTATTGGGGTTTCTGCTTCAACGAGTTCATTGGTCAAAGATGATTCACCATTACTGCAGGCAAAAAACAAAGCGCAGCAAAGGCAACTAACAAAAGTAACGGCACGAGACATGAATTCTCCTGACCTTACTTTAGTGAAATAATTTCAATCGTTCATCTTTCCACCAATTGAAAAGTAGTGAAGACTATCAATAGAACGAGGAGAACACATGACCTATACGCCAGAGCAACTATCTGACAGGGAAAAGATTCGTGAAGCAGCAATGCGCTATAGCTATGGAGTGGACCGGCTTGATCCAGAGGTCATGAAATCAGCGTATTGGCCTGAAGCTACCGATGACCATGGAAACTTCGTCGGGAATGCCCATGAATTTGTTGACTACTGCATGGAAGCGCATCTTCGATGGAAATGGACAATGCACTCCATCTATAACCACCAAATTGAATTAGATGATGACGGCATCCACGCCAGAGGAGAAATCTACAACATCTCCCATCTCTGCCGAGAAGGAACCAACATTGTCGACACATGGTTCGGCAGGTACCTCGATAAATACGAAAAGCGAGGCGAAGACTGGAAAATCATTGAACGCGTCTGCGTCCATAACGGAACACACGTCATAGATGCAGTACCCATGCGGATGCAAACGAGCGCCTATCGAAGAGGTTCATTCGACCGGCCCGCAGACGGGAGACCAATCGGCCCATAAAGAGTGCCCCCGTATGGTGTTAGAACACGGACTATGACAACATAGTCGCATGGCATATGAAACAATCACAGCCACCATTGACCATGGAATTGGTCGCTTAACGCTGAACCAACCCGAGAAATTGAATCCACTCGGAACAAACGCACTGCAAGACATTATTGATGCGTCAACATGGTTCAATAAAGAAAATGTAAGTGTCGTAATTGTCTCAGGAAACGGACGCGCATTCACGGCAGGGTTTGATCTTAGAGAATTCACCAACCCAGACAGAACAGGGAAAGACGGTGCTGCTCTCGGAAGAGAAATGGCTGAAGCAGTAGACAGAATGACGCCGGTAACTATTGCTTCACTTCACGGTCACTGCATAGGCGGCGGTGTTGTTCTTGCAAGCGCATGCGACATTCGGATTGCCTCAGAAAACACGATTTTTTCCATACCAGAGGTAGATCTGGGAATTCCCTTAGCATGGGGCGGAATACCTCGTTTAGTCCGTGAAATTGGTCCAGCGATGACCAAGGAATTAGTTATGACATGTCGGCCTTTTGACGCCGAAGAAGCAAAGAGTCTCGGCTTCATTAATCAAGTAGTGAACGAGGCCGACCTTGAAAGCCAAACAATGAACATGGCTGAAGCAATCAGAAAACGTCCCCAAGCAATTATAGAAACAACGAAAAATCAGGTGAGAGCCGCTACAGACGACCTTGCATCAACAAAAAATGAATGGGTAGGAGAAATGCTCATCGCAGCAGCTAATAAAGACAATGTGGCCAGATCGGCAGCACAGAATTATCTGAACGATAGAACAGGGCGTTAAGGTCAAATAAGGTCAGAGACCAACTAAGGGAACAAACAGAGAAGGGGGGGAAGTGAATCAAAGAGACGAAAAGAAACAAATTTCATATGACTCGATTTCTTGGCTGTTACCTCCTGCACTTATCCTCATCGTGCAACAAATGTTCTGGAGGACACCACTAGGCGCCGTTCTGCAAGGCATCGTCCTCGGCCTCCTCACGAGCCTCGTCGCCTTAGGTATCGTGCTCATTTATCGCTCTAATCGTGTACTCAATTTCGCGCAAGGAGAATTAGGGCTCCTCCCCACCATTCTGAGCGTCATGCTCATCGTCGAATCTGGCTTCCCGTACCTGGTCGCACTCCTCTTGGGGTTATTAGCTGCAATTATTCTTGGAATATCATCAGAATTTCTCGTCATTCGAAGGTTTACACGAAGCCCCAGACTTGTACTCACCGTAGCAACCATAGGACTGGCACAAGTCCTCATCATGTTCGCATTACTTATGCCTGAATGGTGGGGAAGCGGAATCACAAGTCAACGTATCGATAGTCCCTTAGACATCACATTTGATTTCGCCAAATTCCGCTTTAACGACAACCATCTGATAGTCCTCATAGCTGTGCCGTTGATCCTCCTCGCTGTAGGCTATTTCCTGCAACGAACCAAAATCGGCATCGGAATTCGAGCTGTTGCTGAAGACTTTGACAGAGCAGGCATGCTGGGAATACCCGTGAGACGCATACAAAGCTGCGTATGGGCCCTCGCATCGCTACTTGCGTTCCTGGCTCTCTTCCTTCGTTCAAGCATCATAGGTCTCCCAGTAGGAGGGCAACTAGGTGTCCTCTTTTTCCTTCGAGCACTCACAGCCGCAGTCGCTGGCAAGTTAACCGATCTAAGAACTGTTCTAGCAACCTCGGTGACGCTCGGGATCCTTCAGCAAGGAATTCTTTGGAACACAGATAGTCCTACACAGGGAAAAGCTCTCATGGCCGCTATGTGCGCAGCCGTGATACTGATAGCGCTCATAGCAAGACCTCAAACGTACTCACGATTTGAGAAGCTACGGGACGCTCTTTCAATGGGAGAAACGCGCCCCATACCTCCAGAACTCAGAACGCGCATCGAAATTCGAATCAGTAAGTATGCTCTAATGCTTCTCGGGTTGGGATTTCTTTTCGTAGTCCCATACTGGTTTGGCACAGTAAACACACTCAGAATTTCGTCACTATGCGTGTACGCAATAGTTATGCTGTCATTAGTGGTGCTAACAGGTTGGGGTGGGCAGATCTCGCTTGGACAAATGGCATTCTTTTTCACTGGATCAGCTATTGCTGGGAAATTAATCGTTGAATGGAACGGAGACTTACTCCTAGCGATTCTCACCGCTGGGACTTTTGGAACGTTATTAGCAATCATTGTCGGCCTTCCTGCATTACGGATTCGGGGACTGTACTTAGCCGTCACCACATTCGCTTTTGAGCTTGCCATGATAAGTTACTTCCTCAATACACGATTTTTTGACTGGGTGCCGTCCTACTCAGACAGAATTGAGCGTCTACCAATATTGGGAAACATCAATTACACATCAACACGAGGAATCTACTTCGTCACCGCCATAGCTTTAATCCTTGCACTCATAGCTGTGCAAGGGTTACGCCAAAGCCGAACAGGGCGCGTACTTCTTGCTTTACGAGACAACGAGCAAGGCGTAGGCGCATTTGGAGTATCAGTCATACGCGCCAAACTCATGGCATTTGGAATAGCTGGATTTCTCGCAGGCTGCGCCGGAGCATTACACGTGGTCCATCAACAAGCATTTGTCCCAACATCAAACGTGTCCGGACTCGGTTCATCAATACGGGTCTTCATAGCAGCCATTGTTGGCGGGATTGGCTCATCGCTTGGAGCAATGATCGGATCTCTCTTCTTATTTGGAACGGTCTGGTGGTTGCGAGGGGATTGGAGTATCTTCGCTACAGGCTTTGGGATCTTAACTGTGCTTCTTATCGCCCCAGGCGGTATCAGTTCCTTTATCTATAGATTTAGAGACTGGCTATTGAAACAATTCGCGATTAAGAAAGATATAGATGTTCCCAGCCTCGTGGCTGATGACCTTCTCCCCGACAGTGCTCGAATCCAAGGAGAATTAGATGAAAGCTAAATTCTCACGAATCGTTGGAGATGGCCCTGCATATCCTCTTTTTATCCTTTTTGGTTTAAACGCAGTAGATGAACTTGACCGAACAGCATTTGCGATTCTAACACCTGAAATACGCGACGAATTCGGACTCGGATTTCAAGGGCTATTGACATTAGTAGCTGTTGTCTTGGCTTTCTCACTTGCTCTTCAAGTGCCAATCGCAGGCCTTGCAGACAAAATGAACCGCGTCCACCTTGCCATCATAGGAGCACTAGCTTGGGCAACCTTTTCGTTCATGACAGGACTCGCTACCTCAATTGTTTTTTTGGCGTTCATGAGGTCAGGGTCAGCTATTGGGAAAGGGGTAATAGATCCAACTCACAATTCACTAATTGCTGACTGGTATGCACCAAACCAACGACCAGCAGTCTTCTCATTCCATCGCGCGGGAAATTCAGTCGGAATTATCCTCGGAGCGTTACTAGCAGGAACGCTTTCCTACGCCTTCAGTTGGCGCGTCCCTTTCTTGATCTTCGCAATTCCCACATTTATTCTTGCATTTTTAGCATTTCGCCTTAAGGAACCTATTCGTGGTAGATTCGAGAGAGAAGCAGCAGGAGCAGACAAAGATGTTGCGGAGTTAGCAGAAGAGCCTCCGTCTATGACTGAAGCTTGGCGTCTATGTTGGAAAGTCGACACGTTGCGTCGGCTTTTTGCGTCACTTCCGTTCGTTGCCATAGCAGTGGTCGGATACGCAACTCTAAGCTCATTATTCTATGATGAGGTTTTTAACCTTGATGAACGGGCTCGCGGTATTATAGCTGCAGCCACGGAACCCGCGCAGTTGGGCGGATTAGTCGTTGGGGCTTCAATAGGTCTTAAGCTTGTAGCTAGGGACCCAGGTCTAATAATCAAGTTTTTAGCGCTAAGTACAACTCTTACATCAATAATGGCAGCAGGGCTAGCGTTATCGCCAAGAGTATGGATGGCAATATCATTCAGCGCTTTAATTAGTTTCACTGTAGCTATCGTAGGGCCTGGACTTCTAGCTGCTCTTTCGTTAGCCATACCCCCACGTGCACGATCCATGGGGTTCAGTATGGGGTCTCTATGGGCATTACCTGGTCTTTTTGCACTGCCATTAGTCGGTTGGGTAGGTGATAACTGGGGAATACGGCAGGGCATGCTTCTGATGACACCGATCCTCTTCATTGGAGCGCTGATAATGGGTTCGGCAGCAAAGGGAATAGTCAATGATATTGAACAGGTACGTTCCTCAGCGCGAGCTAGAAGTGAAGCAGCAATGGCGAGAAAAAAGGGAGAAGCAAAGCTCCTGCTCACACGGAATGTGCAGGTCAGTTATGACAAAGTTCAAGTACTCTTCGGTGTTGATATTGACGTAGCAGAAGGAGAAATTGTCGCATTATTGGGAACAAATGGTGCAGGGAAATCAACCTTACTCAAAGCCATATCAGGAGTCACCGAAGCAGACAGAGGAGCAATAGTCCTAGACGGACGTGATATCACACACGCTCCACCCAATGAAATCGCTGCATTAGGCGTCTCTCAATTACCTGGGGGTCACGCAATCTTCCCAAACCTAAGCGTAAAAGAAAACATTGCTGCCTCCCGTTGGCTAAATGCCTCAGCTGAAAGAAACTTGAAGGAAATAACGCAAAATCCGCTAGAAATATTTCCTGAGATAGCAGAACGATTAGATGAGCCTGCAGCAAATCTCTCAGGAGGGCAACAACAAATGCTTGGGCTCGCAATGGCCCTGCATAGTAAACCCAAAGTGCTCCTTATAGATGAACTCTCACTTGGTTTAGCCCCAGCAGTAGTCGAACGAATACTCCCAGTAATTAAGCAAATCGCAGATCGAGGAACGGCCATCATCATCGTCGAACAATCAGTAAATCTAGCTTTAACAATTGCAGACAGAGCCTATTTCATGGAAAAAGGACAAATACGCTTCAACGGGTCAACCAAAGACCTTCTAAACCGACCTGACCTCCTGCGGTCAGTCTTCCTCAGTAATACGTCAATTTCAGCAGTTGAGACCAGCTCCAAACCATCAACCACGGAAAGCAAAACAATCCTAGAAATAGAGGATGTGACACGTAGTTTCGGAGGAATCCTAGCCGTTAGTTCGGTGACCTTTGACGTGAGGTCAAACGAAATCATCGGGATAATGGGTCCCAATGGAGCAGGAAAGACAACGCTCTTTGATCTCCTCAGCGGTTTCGTTCCATCGCAAGGAGGGTCCATAAAATTACTTGGCCACGACATTACAACGAAAAGTCCGGCAGAACGGTCAAAATTAGGTTTAGGACGATCCTTTCAAGACGCTCGACTGTTTCCCTCCCTAACTGTGGCAGAAACAATCGCTGTTGGATTAGAGCGATTTACATCAGCAAAGAACCCGATCTCCGGAGCATTACACCTCCCTCACGTTTCTCGAAGCGAAAAAGAAATACGTAAACAAGTAAATGACCTCATAGAACTCATGGGGTTAGGAGCATATGAGAACAAATTCATCTCCGAACTATCTACAGGAACGAGGCGCATGGTTGACTTAGCGTGCGTCATCGCCCATAAACCAGCAGTCGTCCTGCTTGATGAACCCTCGAGTGGGATCGCCCAAAAAGAAGCGGAACAACTATCACCAGTCCTCAAACGAATACGGAATGAAATGAACGCCGCCCTCGTCGTTATCGAACACGATATAGCTCTTCTTGCAGACTTATCTGACCAGTTCGTAGCTCTCAATCAGGGAACGGTCATAGCCCGAGGCGAACCCGATAAGGTCCTAGCGAATCCCACAGTTGTCTCTTCTTATCTAGGGTCATCAAAAGAAACGATTCAAAGAAGCGGGACACTTTAATTCCCAAGAGAAAAAAAATGCACTAATGTTCAAGTCAATTAAATCTTTCGGGGGCAAGATATGAAATTAAAAAAAATTAGTACCATAGAGGAAAAGCCGTTGCGAAAGCTCACCATGCTCATAGCAGCGATAGCAACCGTTGCACTTGTAGCAACAAGCTGTGGCGGAAGCAGCGAGTCAACTGACTCAACCTCAGGCGAAACAGAGAACTCCAGTGCATCAGAGCCTGCGGCCGAAGAACCTAAAAGTTCTGAAGCTCAAGAAGAAACCCCCGCACCAACTCAGGACCTAGAAGTAGCAGAGGATTGCCCAACGGCCGGTGACGCAAGAGATGATCTCTTCCCAGGAGTAATGTTTTTCTCAGAAGCCCAAACTCGATGCCTAACAGATATCAACTGGGGTGAGCGATGCGATGTTGAGACCGGATTACTGAAACTGCCCGTCGTTGGTTCCCCTGAATGTTTCGCTCCCTTCTCAGGCGATAATGGCGGAGCAACTGCCCAGGGTGTAACCGAAGACACGATAACTATCGTCTACTGGCGCTGGCAGGAGAACGATTTCATACTTAACTACATCACCGGTCCAATAGCAAACGATGATACGAATGCTGATGCTGAAGCAAGCTTACGTGGTCTCCTTCAATATTATGAAACCTATTACGAAACCTATGGGCGAAAGGTCAACTTGATCTTTTATGAAGGGACAGGAAATGTGGCAGATCCTATCTCAGCAAGAGCAGACGCAGTCAAAATAGCTGAAGAATATGAGCCGTTTATGGTATGGAACGGCCCAAATCTAACAAACGCTTTTGAAGATGAACTTGTTTCACGAGGCATTGCATGCCTTGCTTGTGGCCCAAGCCAACAAATTGACTACTACAAAGAGGCTGATCCACTCAGCTGGACTTTCTCGATGAGTGGTGAGCAGAACACTCTCATGGGGGTTGAATATGTCACAAAACAACTGGCTGGACGAACAGCAGAATACGCAGGTGATACAAGCTATCACAATCAGGAGAGAGTATTCGGCCGTCTCTATATAGACAGCGGTGACGCTTCTGTTGAGAACAATCAAGATTTCCTAAATCAGCTCGCTGAAAATGGGGTTGATGTTGTAGAGACTGTAGCCTACGCACTTGACCCAGCAACACTGCAAGAGAGCGCCGCATCAGCTATTGCAAAATTTAAGTCAGCAGGAGTTACAAGCATACTTTTCAGCTCAGATCCGATTGGCATGAGAGATTTCACAAGAGAAGCAACCGCACAAGGATATTTCCCCGAATGGGTGCATATCGGCAGTATTTTAGCTGATACAACAGCATTCGCAAGAACATACGATCAAGAGCAGTGGGCCAACGCATTCGGAATAACCACGTTAGGTGTCGGAGTTGACCCGTTAAAAGCAGGCGCTCCCTTCCGCTACCGTTGGTTCTTCGGAGAACCAGCCCCAGCAGATGATTCATTAGGCGTCATTGACCCCTGGCCAGCTACCTTCTATCCAATCATTCAAGGAATAGGACCCAACCTGACCTATGAAAATTGGCGTGAAGGACTCAATCGGGCTGACCCAACCGAGAGGCGTACTACGTCATCCTCATTCTCATGGGGAGAAAAGGGAAGATGGCCCGCTGAACTTGAATACGACTTCTTCGGAAATGATGAAGTAACCGTCTTCTGGTGGGATACCGAAGCAGAAGGTCGAGACGAAACTGATGCTGTAGGAACTGGCATGTACCAATACGCCGATGATGGTAAACGATACCTGTGGGGCGAATTCCCATCCGAATCAATTGAACTCTTTAATGCTGCGACATCGGTTGATCAATATGATGAACCTCCTCCAGGGCAAGAGATACCTAACTACGAGCCACTTCAACCAGGGGGGTAATGAAAGCATCACTTCACCCATGGAATACACAATTCACATGGGAAAATGCCATCCAACGAAGTGGGTTCCTAACCCAACAACAAATAGACCAATACAACCATGAAGGTTTTCTCCT
>MDTB01126106.1_pt1 | contig 12226 bp, 14 predicted proteins | sample 811161 | NCBI WGS metagenome assembly MDTB01 (sample SAMN05326650, study PRJNA326480) | marine metagenome | isolation source: seawater | place: Mediterranean Sea | collected 2009 | reverse complement strand
TTACAGCTGCCGCTTGCGTGGCCGCAGCATTGCTTGACGGTGTCTCCGGAACAGTGACTTGGCCAATAACCCGGGTGCCGTGATCATCGATTAAATTTCCCACGCCGGCCGAGTTCGGCACTGCCGTATTGCTGCTTTGATTGCTGCCCGGCGGCACATTTGCCGCAACGGCCGGGGGAGTTGAATTGCCGGTTGTCACAGTCGCCGGCGGCGCACCATTGCTAATTCTTGAAAGCGCCGATTCAAGGCTTTGTAGCCGGAAATCAACGTCACTCACCAACCGATCGAGGCGTTTACCGAACTGCTCAACATTGTAGTTCACAGACTCGATCTGGCCTGTCAGCACCCGCATTTGACTTTCCAGCTGCTGCAATTGAATTTGATGCCGCGCCAGCATTGGCACTTGGGCGAAAGCAGAATCGGCTGTGGAGGGTTTGCTTTGACTATTGGCTAACGGCTGCGAGCTGATGGTCCCAGAGCGCGGCTGCGCACCTGGTCCAAAGACTTGCCGCTGGATATCGGTGATATTGCGCTCCAGGCTGTTCATTCGGTCGATCACCGATTGCACATCCTGCGCCGACGCATCGCTCAACCCGGCGAGAATACCAAAAGCAGCGGTTATACCGGCCACCAAGATGGCGCAGCACTGTTGCTTTAGATCCGTCGCCATTGTTTCCCCCAAAAAAGCCCCGTGAACCAACACGATAATCGCTCAAAACCAGGGCAAAATTAAGGCGCCGACCTAAAAGACCGACGCCCTGTATTTCCATACTCAGGAACGAGATTAATTAACCCGGGTAACGCCGCGGCGATTTTTGGCCCACGCTTCTTCATTATGTCGCCCATCAATTGGCCGCTCTTTGCCATAGCTGATTGTTTGGACGCGGCTGCCGTCAATCCCCAGAGTCACCAGATAATCGCGTACGGCGCTGGCACGACGTTCGCCAAGCGCAATGTTATACTCGCGGGTGCCACGCTCGTCTGCATGACCTTCAATGGTGACAGTGACGCTTGGATTGCGGCGCATCCAGAATGCTTGCCGCTCCATCACGGTGCGTGCTTCAGCATCGAGATCATATTTATCGAACCCAAAAAATACGCGATCACCAACATTAACCGCTAAATCTTCCTGGGAACCAGCTTCTGGGCCAACTTTGGCCGAAACGCTGCTGGTGACCGAACTTCCACTACTCGAGCCACTGGTTGATGCTGTGGATGACGCACCGGATCCAGAGGTGCTGGCGGTCGTGTCCGGATCAGTCGAGCATGCACCAAGTAGAGCTGCTACGGCGATAAGACTTAAAATTTTCGTGCGCATATCGTACTTCCCCTAAAGTCGCTTGGCATATTTAAACAGGCGCGCGTTTTGAACCGCCGCCGATCGAGCCGGCTCCAAAAGGACAAAGTGAGAATCCTACTCACCCAGCCCTAATATTTCTCGGCACGACTATACCTGCGGAACACTAGGGAATCAAGGGCGACCAAGCTGGATCAGATGCATCGGTTGGGGTAAGGAGTTCGCGCTCGTTATAACCTGTCAGGTCAATCGAATACAGGCGCGTAGCACCGGCCCCTTGACCGCGCTTAATTTGCTTAAAATAAATCAAAACCCGGCCGTTTGGTGCCCAAGTAGGAGCCTCAACCAAAAACCCCGATGTGAGCAGTCGCTCGCCCGAACCATCGGGTTTCATGACCCCGATATGGAAACGCCCACCTTGAATTTTCGTAAACGCAATAAGATCCCCGCGTGGTGACCATACCGGGGTTGCATAACGGCCTTTGCCAAAACTGATCCGCCGCACATTTTGGCCATCGGCATCCATCACGTAAAGCTGTTGGCTGCCGCCGCGGTCTGAATTGAATACAATCTGCCGACCATCCGGCGCAAAGGTCGGTGAGGTATCAATCGACGGTGCATTAGTTAACCGATTAGCCACCCTGGTTTGCAGGTTCATTGTGTAAATGTCGGTGACACCATTACGCGACAAGCTCATGATGACTTGTTTACCGTCGGGCGAGAAGCGCGGCGCAAAAGTCATTCCTGGGAAGTCACCGAGAACTTCTTGCTGACCTGTATCGATATTAAAAATGTAGACTCGCGGGCGGTCGTTATAATACGCGAGATAAGTAATTTCTTGTGTTGTTGGCGAAAAGCGCGGGGTTAACACCAAGGTTTGGCCATCGGTCAAAAACCGGTGATTGGCGCCATCTTGGTCCATGATCGCCAAACGTTTCATCCGCCGTGTCGCTGGGCCGCTTTCGGCGATATAAACAACGCGGGTATCAAAATACCCTGTTTCACCGGTCAAGCGCTGGTAAATCATATCGGAGATCACATGCGCCAATCGCCGCCAATTAAGCGGCGCCGTGGCAACCGATTGGCCCTCCAGTTGGACCTCGGCGAAAACATCCCAAAGTCGGAATTCCACGCGCAGGCGACCATCAGCAAGGATATCCACACTGCCATTGACCAATGCCTGGGCATTGATGACTCGCCAATCACCGAAGCGTGGCAACAATTCCACGGGGAGCTGGCGTTGGATGAAAGCACGCGGGTTAACCGGATCAAACAGCCCGGAGCGCCGCAGATTATCACTAATGACCTGCGCTAGTTCACGGCCATATTTGCCACTTTCCGCCGTCTCGCCGGCAAAATTAACAATCGCAATCGGCAAGGGCTCAACCCGGCCACGCGAGACATCAATCCGTAATTCGGCCTGGACGCTCGACATCCAAAGACCGAGAGACATAAGGATCATCAGCGGCATTTTTAGCGGCGACCAACATATCGCTTTGCGGAGCATCATCGTCATGATTCGATTTTCCCTATTCAGAGCGTATTAGCCGAGCAAATCGCGTGGGTTAAACCCAATCGTGAAAGTCTTCCAAAGTTCATATTTGTCAAGTGGCAGACGCAATGGTGAGCAGCGCGGATTTCGCAACGCACGGATTGCCGATTCCGCTGCTGTCCGAAAGAATGGATCAGTCCGCATACGTCCTTTGTCCTTAATGTCTGCCGCCCGAACGGTTCCGTCGGGATTCATCCGCACAAATATGTCAACAATAAGGTCTTCGGCATTTTTTGCCCCAGCCGGCACCAGCCAACAGTCGGCGATTTGATCACGAATGGCGTCCAGCTCGCTGATGGAGAGCTTTGCGGTCACATCAAAGCGGTTCTCGCTCGAGCGTACCGGTGACTTCGCCAGCTCAGGCAGTGGCGCATCAGGTTTCGGGGTCTCCTTGGCCACCGACTTAGGTTTCATTTTCGCCACCGATTTCAACAGTTTTGAAAACTCTGTTTCGGCCGGTTTTGCCTGCTTTTTTGGCGGCGCTTTTGGTGGCACCTTAACAGGCTTTTTAGGCGATGGTTTGGCAACCTTCGTCGGCTGCGGTTTTGGCGGTGGTTTTGGCCGCGATACTGGCTTCGGTGTTGATTTAGGTGGCTTTGCAACTGCCGCCTTTGCAGGTTTTTTCGGCAGCGGCGGCGGCGCAACCTTTGGCGCTTCAACCTTTGCAGTCGGTTTTTTGGGCTTGCTGGGCGGCGGTTTTTGCTTTTTCGCCGGCGGCGGCGTGACCTTTGGCGCGGCGACTTTTGGCGGCGCGGGTTTCTTTGGGCTGGCCATTTTTGGCACCGGCGGTGGCGGCGGCGCTGCTTGCGGTTTTGGCGGCGGCGGCGGGGCTTTCGGTTTAGCTTCTTGCAGCGGTTTTGGCGGGGCGTTGGTCAGCTCAGCAATGTCGACCATTTCGACAATCATCAACTGCTCGGCGGGCAACCGCTCGGCACGTAAACTTGGCAGCCCTAACCATGCCACCAACAGCACCGCGACATGCAGACCAACCGAGAATGTGATGCCGCCGCGCATGACCCCTTACCGCTTGTCTTCAGGCTGCGGAATTTCCGCCAGCAGCGCCACTTTAGAAAAGCCGGCGGCACTGATCAGCCCCATTACCGCCATCACCTCGCCATAGGCAATCGCCTGGTCACCACGGACAAAGATCCGGGTATCGTTATTGGCCGCTGTGATCGCCTCCAGTCGGGCCACAAGGCCGTCCCGCGGCACTTCGGTTTCTTGAATAAAAACCAAACCATCGGCGTTCACACTGACGACGACAGGTTCAACTTGATCGGTCAATTGCGCGGCAGCGGTTTTCGGCAAGTCAACCGGCACGCCAACGGTCAGCAGCGGGGCCGTGACCATGAAGACGATCAGCAAAACCAGCATCACGTCCACAAACGGCGTGACATTGATTTCGTGCACAGGCTGATAGCGGCGCTTTCGGCCACTACTTGGTTTCAGCGGGCCCATTGCCATGGCTTAATTTTCCTCGTCAATTTGGCGCGATAAAATGGCCCCAAATTCTGCCGAAAAATTTTCCAACCGGTTGGCATAGCGTCCCAAATCATTGGAGATTTTATTGAAAGCAATCACTGCCGGAATGGCGGCGATCAGCCCCAAGGCAGTGGCGAATAAGGCTTCTGCAATGCCCGGTGCAACAACGGCCAAACTGGTATTTTTTGTGGCCGCAATTGACTGAAAGCTGTTCATAATCCCCCAGACGGTCCCAAACAAGCCGATGAACGGTGCGGTTGAGCCAACCGAGGCCAAGAAGGACAAATTGCTTTCCAAGCGTTCCATTTCCCGGCCCATGGTGAGCGACATCACCTGCTCGATGCGTTGCCGCATACTGGCCCGGATATCATCACCTTTGGTCGCTAATCGGCGTGCCGATGACCGCCGCCATTCACGCATTGCGGCGGCAAAGACAGAGGCCATCGGATCGGCCGGCGTCCCGCCGATGCGGTCATATAGATCCTCTAGTGAGCCGCCGGACCAAAACATGTCCTCAAATTCTTGCGCTTTCCGGCGAAGTTTTCGCAGCCGCGAAATTTTGTCAAAAATAATCGCCCAGCACCAGATCGACGCTAAAATGAGCAGCAGCATAACGGCCTTAACGACAGGATCAGCGGCCAGGAATAATTCCCAAATACTCATCCCAGATTGCAGAGAGCCATCAAGGCTTACGCTATCGACGATTTTGCTTTCCATCGTGCTGTCGCTGTCCTTTCTTAACGCCGTCCTAAGGTCGGGCGTGGGAGTGATCTAACGCGTCCAACAGAACGCGCGGCAAACGGGTCGGCCGGCCATGTTGATTAAGGCAAGCAAGGGTTAAATCAATGGCCACGAGCGGTGGGCAGCTGGCCAAGCTGGCGGCACAATGGTGAATGGTTTGCCGCAATGCCATGACGGCACCACGGGCCGACTGCAACACGGTTTGAACCACCAACGCATCATCGATACGCGCCGGCGCCGCATAATGAATGGTCAATTGGCGAACCGAAAAGCCGGCGTCATGCTGCATCACAAGATCTTGATGCGGCACCCCAATCAGCCGTAAGAACTCGGTTCGGGCGCGCTCTGCGTAGCGCAGATAATTGGCATGATAAACAATCCCTTGGGCATCGGTATCTTCGTAATAAACGCGCACTGGAAAATGGTGCACGCCTTCCTTCATGTGACCCATTTGCATGTGCTTATCGGTCATCATTGCCCCCCGGCTCGCCGGCGCCGTCATCGACCGCCAGCAGCGGCAGTTGGCCCATGCCGGCAGTTGCCGTTAAGCCGAGATATTCATAGCCTGCCGGCGATAACATGCGGCCGCGGGGCGTGCGCTGCAGCAGCCCTTGTTGCAGCAAATAAGGCTCAATCACCTCTTCAAGGACGTCACGTTGCTCAGATAAGGCAGCTGCCAGCGTCTCGGCACCGACCGGGCCACCGCCATAACTATCGGCAATGCAGCTTAGGTAGCGCCGATCCATCGCATCTAGGCCGCGCTGATCAATGTCCAAGCGGTTAAGGGCATTGTCTGCCGCAGCGGCATCAACCTGACCATCGCCCAAGACGCCGGCAAAATCCCGTACCCGGCGCAAAAGGCGACCGGCAACCCGCGGCGTCCCGCGGGCCCGGCGAGCGATTTCATCAGCACCATCGGCGGCCATATCGACCCCAAGAATGCCGGCACCGCGTAAAATGATTTGCCGCAGCTCGTCCGGCTCATAGAAATTTAACCGCAGCGGGATGCCAAAGCGTTCCCGAAGCGGCGTTGTAATCAGGCCCGACCGGGTGGTTGCCGCCACCAGCGTGAACGGCGGCAAATCAATCCGGATTGACCGCGCCGCCGGGCCCTCGCCGATGATTAAATCAAGTTGAAAATCTTCCATTGCCGGGTACAGAATTTCTTCGACCGCAGGGTTCAGACGATGAATTTCATCAATGAACAACACATCGCGCTCTTGTAAATTGGTGAGCAAAGCGGCCAAATCCCCAGCTTTCGCAATCACCGGACCGGATGTGGCCCGAAAATTCACACCCAACTCGCGGGCGACAATCTGCGCTAAGGTGGTTTTGCCGAGCCCTGGTGGGCCGTAAAACATGGTATGGTCTAGGGCATCACCCCGTTGCCGCGCGGCATCAATAAAAACCCGCAAGTTTTCGCGCAGTTTGCGCTGCCCGACAAACTCCTCAAGGGTCAACGGCCGGATGGAGTTTTCTAACCGGTCGCCCTCGATCATGGCCCCGTCAACAAGCCTGTCGGCGTTTGCCTGATGATCCCAGTCAGGGGTGTCCGTTGTCATGATGACAGTTCCTTCAAGCCGGCCGTGATCAGCGCTTGCACGTTGGCACCGTCATCCTTGCGGGCAGCAGCGCCAACCGCAGCAAAAGCTTCGGAGCGGCCATAGCCTAAGTTGACCAGTGCCGAAACAGCATCGGCCAGCGGCCCCTCGGCGGCACCGATCGGGGCCACTGCGGCGGCCACCGGCAGCGCCGACGACAGACCGGAAAGCAAGATTGAGGCAGTTTTATCTTTCAACTCGTTGACGATCCGCTGACCAAGTTTCGGCCCCACACCATCGGCCCGCGTCAGCATCGCTTTGTCTTGAGCTGCAATGGCGTTCAAAACGTCTTCCGGTGATAACGCCGATAAAATCGCCAACGCGGCCTTGGCGCCGACGCCTTGAACCGTTTGTAACAACTGAAAACAGTCGCGTTCACTTGCATCGGCAAAGCCAAACAGGTGGATATGATCTTCGCGCACATGGGTCTCGATATGCAGGGATACCGAGCTGCCCACGGCACCAAGGCGATCAAGCGTCCGTTTTGAGCCGAACACCAAATAGCCGACACCATTTACATCCAGCACCAGACTGCCGTCATCAAGCCTGTCGACGACTCCGCGAAGTTTGGCGATCATCTATTATTTTCCCGCGCTAAAGCTGCCCGCACGGCACGTTCATAGCCGGTGCCGGCGACAGTCTCGGTTTTTGAATGTCGTTGACCCTTGCCGGCGTCGGCACCGAATGCCTGCCGATTGCCGGCGAAATGGGCGTGACAAATGGCAACGGCCAACGCATCGGCGGCGTCGGCATTTTCGAACTGACAGCCCGGCAGCAATCGCGCCACCATGATTTGGATCTGCGCCTTGTCCGCATGCCCCGCACCAACCACCGATTTTTTAACCCGATTGGGGGCATATTCGGTCACCGTCACATTGGCCTTGGCAGGCGCGATCAGCACCGCGCCGCGGGCCAGTCCAAGTTTCAAAGTGGAATCCGGATTCTTATTGACGAAAGTTTCCTCGACCGCGACCTCATCTGGCGCAAAGCGGCCGATAATGTCGGCAATGCCTTCGTTAAGTTGCAGCAACCGGAGCGCGATTGACGCATTAACATCAGGGTTTAAGACGCCGTTGGCGAGATGCGACAAGCGATTAGCTTTGGCTTCAATGATCCCCCAACCGGTATTTCTCAACCCGGGGTCAATCCCCAAGATGCGCATATTTCAATGCTCCCTCCACCGCCCAAGGCAGCTGCGGTGACTAAGCTGTTAGCTTGGCCATAATGTCATCTGAGATTTCGAAATTTGCCGATACCGATTGCACATCATCATTATCGTCAAGCACATCCAACAGCTTGAGGAGTGATTGCGCGCGGTCCTCATCGACAGCAACCGTGTTCTGCGGTTTCCACACCAGGCCGGCATCTTCGGGCGCACCAAATTGCGCCTCTAGGGCATCGCGGACGGTTGTGAAGTCTTCGGCGGCGCAAGTCACTTCATGCGCCTCATCATGGCTTTCCACATTGTCCGCGCCTGCTTCCAAAGCAGCTTCGAACATCTCATCAGCACTGCTCACGGTGGCCGCAAACAGCACTTGGCCGACCCTGTCAAACATGAACGCAACGGAATTAGATTCCCCCAAATTGCCGCCGTATTTCGTAAACGCAGAGCGCACCTCAGAGGCCGTCCGATTGCGATTGTCGGTCACTGTATCAACGATCATCGCGACCCCACCAGGGCCGTAGCCTTCATAGCGAATCTCGTCATAATTACTGCCGTCATCACCGCCGGCAGCTTTTTTTAAGACCCGATCAATATTATCTTTTGGCATGTTTGCAGCCCGCGCCGCGAGCATGGCAGCACGCAAGCGTGGGTTGGAATCAGGATCAATACTGGTTTTCGCCGCAACTTGAATTTCACGGATCAAACGCGTGAAAACTTTGGCGCGCTTTTTATCCTGAGCGCCTTTGCGATGCATAATATTTTTAAACTGGGAATGGCCTGCCATTCTGAACGTCTCGCTTTTTGATCATCGATATCAAGGTATGTCGTCGAGAGAGCATACCAGATATGGTGCCGACATGCATCCTTCGGTCAGATATTTATGTACCGGCAGATTAGGGCGATTTTAGGGCATCATCTGCGCCGTTTAGCGCCCATCTCTTGGCCGTTTGTCAGCCTGTATTCATTGCTTCCTGCTCACCGAGCAAGGCGATACGGAACCGGTTCTTGATATGCACGCCGTCGCGCGGTGATAGTTTTTTGGGCAGATTATCCGCTTTCACTTTCAGCGCCGCAAACAACGGAAAGGGACCGTTTTGAACAGCCGCCATTAACTCAGAGACATCATTTTCGGTCCTGACCGTCAGCGTCTTGGCAAAGCCGGCGGCCGCTGCCATCCCGGCCAGGTCAACCCCCAGGCCAGTGTGCGTGGCTTGCATGCCGGTTTCGCCATAATGCTCATTATCCAGCACAATCACCGTCAAATTGCGCGGTGCTTTTGCCGCAATCGTGGCAAATGAGCCGACCCCCATGAGCATTTCGCCGTCGCCCGTCACCACCCAGACAGATTTATCCGGCTGCGCCATTGCCAATCCCAAACCGGTGACACTTGCCAGGCCCATGCCGGCCCAGAGATGAAAATTCTCGTCCCGCTCATCAATACTGGACAGATCCCAAACAGGCGAGCCGAGGCCGGTGACGACAAGTGCACCATTTCGCACTGTAATCAGCTGCTTTAAGACCTCACGACGATCAAGGGTTAAGGTGCTCATGATGCGGCCTCCGCTGCGAGAAGTTCGGGATCGGAACGAAACGGCTTGGCACCAATAAGCCGCTGACTGACCAAAATCGCGACCGGTGCGCTGGCCTCATAAGCCATGGTCATACCGGCATCCAGCGCATCATGGGCATCCTCGATCGTGTCCACTTGAAACACCCGCATACCAATTTCCGACAACACCTTTGGGGTTGCTTGTCCCATTGGAATTTGCCACGGATTAGCTTCACCGTAATCACCGCGCATGGTCACAATCATGACCAAAGGAAAGCGGCAGGTCATGGTAATCGAGGCAATGGCATTGATGGTGTTACCGACGCCGCTAGACTGCATCATAACCACAGCACGCTGACCACCCAGCCAGGCACCGGCGCTCAGTGCGATGCCTTCCTCCTCGGTGGTTACCGGCACGGTTTCAATGTCATTATCGGCAATCAAATCATTGATCAGCGACTTCAGGCCGCCATCGGGTACATAGGTGACCTGCCGCACATCATGGGTCTTAAAAAGCCGGTACGCGGCATCATTCCAGGTTTCAGTCATCGGAGCTCTCTTTTACTGGTGGGACCTTAGGCTAGCGCGTTCAGATGCGAAGGCAAAGCCTCAAACAGTCACCCCAACGGTACTTCGCAAAGCGGCCATCGCCGACTCGATTAATTCTTCATTCAATGGCTCTTGCGGCCGCACAATGAAGGTATCGAGGCGAAACCTGGGCGCGCCCTCAACCTCGAACAGCAGACCACCGGCAATTTGCTCGGCAATGGTGCTGCGTGAAAGATAGCACGAACCGTCATGGGCCAGGATATGCGCCAAGGCAATCGCCGGAGAATCAATCGCTAACGCTGGTGTGTCGGCATCGGGAAAGGCCTCTGCATGGGCGGCGGAAAACTCAAAACCCCGTTCCACAAAGATATAATCATCCAACCAGCCCGAACTGATCTCCCGCGGATATGTGGATACCAGCACCAACTCATCTTCGATTAACGGATCAATGACCAGCCCGGCACCGGTGCGCGGCCCAAAAACCAGCAACATATCCAGCAAACCGTCTTCCAGTTTTCGGGTCAGCGGCTCGGTATAGTCAATATCCACATTGAGGGCCACATCAGGGGCCGCCCGGCGCATCGCATCAAGCCAAGGATTGGCAACCCAATCGGCCAAATTAGCATGCACGCCAAAGCCGAAAACGCTGCGCAAACCCTCCGGCAGGGCAACCCGTTGGCGGCCTAATTCCCAGGCCCGCACCACCGTATCTGCATGGCGGCGCAACCGCCGACCGGCACCGGTGATCTCGACACCATTTTTATGGCGCACAAATAAGCGCCGATCCAACCGTTCCTCGAGCGCCCGAATACGCGCGGAGACGGTTGACTGGGTAACGTTTAAGTTGTCGGCGGCACGATGAAAACTGCCGCTGGCGACCACTTCTAAAAAGGTATGCAGATGATCAATGTTCATAAGCTACACAAAGCCCAAATTTTCACTCGGAATCCATCTTAAAAGCGCCATCCAATGGTTTTTCCCGTCACCCTGCTTTTGCAACCTGCCGATGATACTGCTAGAGTTTCATGACGCAATCGGCGAGGCGGCAGTTTGTGGCCGGGTCAACGGCCCACGCATCAACGCTAAGCCGTACGTCAACGCTAAAAAAGCAAAAACACGTACCTCGCGACGGGCTGAATACCAAGCTGAGGTGAACATAACAGGAAGAATAAAAATGGCCATTCATGTTGCTGGCATCAGCGCTGCGGTCGGCGCCGAAGTTTCCGGGGTTGATCTTCGCACGCTTGATGATGCTGATTTCCAGGTAATCCAAGACGCTTTCAATCAATACCATGGGTTGCTGTTTCGCCATCAGTCCCTCGACGATGCCGACCTGGTGGCCTTTTCGGCACGCTTCGGCGACCTTGACCATGCGCCGGTGATGGAAAACGGCCAGACCGCTGTGCCGGGGCGACCGGAAATTTATCTGGTATCGAACATCAAGGATGATAGCGGCAAGGCGATTGGCAGTTTAGGCAGTGGTGAAGCCGTCTGGCACACCGATATGTCATATGCGGAAAATCCCCCTTATGCATCTGCGCTTTTCGCAATCGAGGTGCCGGCAAGCGGCGGCAACACCTCTCTTTGCAGCATGGCCGCCACCTATGCCGCACTGCCGGCTGATTTGAAAGCCAGGATCGCAAACTTACGGATCAAACATGACGGGACTTATAATTCCGGCGGGTATTTGCGCCAAGGGGTGGAAGCGACAGACAACCCGCGCGAGGCGGTTGGTACCTATCACCCGATGGTCTTGGCACATCCTGTGACCGGCACCCCGATGCTGTATCTTGGTCGCCGTCGCAACGCCTATATCGAGGGCTTTGAGATCGCCGACTCGGAGGCCTTACTCGATGAAGTCTGGCAGTACACGGCCTTGCCGGAGAACTGTTACAGCCATCAGTGGCAGGTTGGTGATTTGCTGCTTTGGGATAACCGCGCCACCATGCATCAGCGGACGCCGTTTGATCGTAACGCCCGCCGGCTGATGAAACGGACACAGATTAAAAGTGTCGCCGCCCCCAGCTCTGCGGCGGCCGGCTCGTAATCGGCGCAGCGCCTATACATCCAATCGATAGACATCGCCATCACGGACCAAATGGCCAACGGTTGGGGTCGCAAAATGGGTCCCGATAATCAGCGTCGGGCTATCGGCGAAGCGCTCAAAAATATCAGTGCGGGTGCGGATGGCTTGTGGTTTATCATGATCCACCGAAGCGCACCAATGCGGCCGCGCAAACTGACACGGGTGGTGTAGCATATCCCCTGTGATAAAGGCTGTTTCGCCCGC
>MDTB01045143.1_pt1 | contig 12226 bp, 8 predicted proteins | sample 811161 | NCBI WGS metagenome assembly MDTB01 (sample SAMN05326650, study PRJNA326480) | marine metagenome | isolation source: seawater | place: Mediterranean Sea | collected 2009 | reverse complement strand
TAGCACATATATTATTTAACATTAATATTATTATATAATTATATACTTTATTATTATGCATATAATAACGATAGCCAATAATCAATGATACTACCAACAACTTAACCTTTAAAGCGCCTAATATTGTATGACCTCTGTTTAAAACAACCATGCTACTGAAGATTGTCATCCATTCTCACATCACACTTCATCTAGAGTCTGCCTGTCTGTCTACACTCAGAGGCTCGGGGAAATACTTAGCTGCTACATTCACAAACAGTAACCTTCAAATGTCCAGAATTGGCAGAAGCATTATGTCCTTTCAATCTTCCAATCACCCTCCTTCTCCACGCTATCCCTCTTGGCAGCAGCGATCAATGAAATCAAGCTCTCTGGGTAACCATTCTTAGCTGCGAGAATGACCGCTCTTTGTGCTCTGTCGAATTGCGCGTCTGAACCTCCCTGCGTGGGAAAAATATTCTTGTTTTGTAATGTTTCATCTGCTAGATCATTTCCCCGTTGGATGAGGACCTTGGCAGTTTCTGTCTTTCCTCTTACACAAGCATATATTAAACAATTATTTTTCTCAGGATCATTCTTTTCAAGTGAAGTGGCTGCTCCCATATCAAGCAAAGCTCCCACACAGTCGGTGTGACCCATGTATGCAGCATAGTCCAGAGCGGTGCGACCACTTGAGTCTATCAGAAATTTCAAGAGATAGCCAGGAGACAATACATTTATTGAAAGGTGTTGAGGAAATGGAAGATGCAGGAAGGAATTGAAGGTGGAAAACTTACCTACAGCGTTTATACCACTGGCGACGTCGCCGAAACCTCTTTTAGCGCCAACTCCTGCCATCGTTTTATATTCACAACTCCTTCACTCTCAAATTCCTTTTTCTGTGTGGACGTACTATTGGTATTGTGTGAAGGGTAGCCCGCATCAAAGAATTTCCGTGCCTGAATTCTCAATAATTGAATTCAGAATTGAAGCAAGACCCACTCACATACTTCCGAATTTCCTGAAGATTCGAAGAGGATTTTTTGATGAATTTTTATGTTTTAGTTACATTCACTAATAAAGAAAAGTACGATCTAATAACAAATAATAAATGTTTACAAGTCCAAAGTCAAGAAGGCGGAGGAGGTAGGTGTGCTCAGCGGGGTGCCTCCATTTGGTACTTGTTTGGTTGGTGTAGTCGGATTCCATGCATAGATGGATTCTCGGACAAGGAGTGAAGATTTCAAAGCGTGATGCAGTCGGCGTGGCACGAAACTTCTTCTTTGCATCGGCATCCAAGACACAAACTCCAAAATGTCCACTCCTCTACTGTAGACCTATGTTGCTGCATGTAGGCATTCCTAATGCTCATCAAATGCCCTTGTACCCACGGGAGCAGCATCGATGGATTCCAAATTCATCCTTTTCGTCCTCTTCATCTAGGAAGCAGAAGGATCCTTACACTGTTCTAGGAGTCTCCCGCACAGCAACAGGTCCATCACTCAATTTCACGTTTCATCTTCTACCATCTCTCTTTCTCTCGATCATTTTCTCGTCTTATCCATCTTATCCATAGCCAAGGAAATAAAGATGGCATACTATAAAGAAGCCAAGAAATGTCATCCAGATCTCAATCCGAATGATGCGAAGGCAAAAGAAAAGTTCCAAGATCTTTCAAGAGCTTACGAGATTCTATCCGACGAGAAAAAGAAAAGAGCATATGATTATGGTAGGGATATAATAAACCTTGACTCTATAAGATATACTCATTCTTGTCTCTAAATTGATTTGCCTCGGATTGCTTCGCCTCTAATCCATTCGTCTCAGGTGGCTTTGGAATGGATGGTAGCAGTGGACAAGATAGTAACGGTGGAGGATACACATATGAACAGGACCAGAGGAGCTATGAGGATATTTTCAGGGATGTACAAGCAGATGCTGAAATAATTTCAGAGGCATGGAAGTTGTACAGTGATGACTTGAGAGAAGAAATTACTGACGTTTACGAGGTATATGTATGATAGTGACTCTTTCCCACGCTTGCACCTCATCACCTCAACGATTGTATACATTCTACAGAGTGCTAAAGAGGGAGATTGGGAACCAGCGAAAGATTTCGTGTGGGAAAATAAAGGTCTGATTCTGAGTATCAGCTTGCCATTTGTCGTATTTTTGCGGTTCCCAGCACTTATTCCAATAGCTGTTCGATCTGCACTCGCTGTAGCAAATGTTTTCATAATTGGAGCCATCCGGACAGGCCTGTCATTTTCCCATACATCTCTCCTTATTTCAGTAGGTATGATTTGCTAATATACTATACTCAATTTTCATACACACAGGTAATCTGAAGTTGTTGGGCCTCATGGCCTCCTCGTTATGGGTAGCCATCGTTCAGTTGGGGGGACGGTACGCAAGAAAGAAGAAAGAAAGTATCAAGAATAAATCGAGAAGAGCGGGCAGAAAGAGTAAGAGGTAATAGATTTAGTGGAATTGAAATAGACTGTATCATTGTAGGTAGTATAATAAAATTTAATTTTTAAAAAAGTAATGATTATTTTTAAATACGTTGATACAATATTTGTTCGATATGATAAGCAATAAAAGCAATGATGATTTTTATAATAAATAGCCACTATTTAACATCTAACTAACTTGTAACTAATCGATAGACAGCTCGCTCTATTCGACCGAGTCGACCTCAGCTGGGAAACAAATCACAGCCAGCACCCAACAGGGAAAGCCAAGTAAATGGCTACAACTAACTACGAATCGAGTATATCGCATAGATTATCTTCTAAACTTTTCAATATGTCGAGATGATTTTGAGTCGGAGCAGCTTTCCCTCTTCCAATGGTTTTTGTTTTGGCACTCTTCGCACTTCCACTTACAACTTTGCTCGTGCCTTTAGTAGTGCTATATCTATTACTTGTACCTTTACTTTTGCTTGTTTTACCATTTCGTGCATCTATGATCCCCAAATTCAACACCTCATCTGTGTCTCTCTCCAATTTTGTCAATTCTTCCATATGCATCTTATGATTATGGTGGTCATAGTTGTTATGAAGTGCGACGGGAGGAGGTTCAGAAGAGCCAACCCCAGTATTGCTGGAGCTGGGTACATCAAACATGGCCGCGAGCTCCTCAGCCAACATTTCTGACGACTTGGTTTCTGCTTCTGAAGCTCCTTCTCTTTCCATGGGTGTTGGCTCCACTTCCGTTGTAGGTAATTCTTTCCTAGGCCTCCGTACTCTTGTGTCTGCTTTCGTGTTCACATGCTCCTTTACCTTACTACCCTTGTAGCCTATATATACTGGTCGACGAACACTAGAAACAATTTGATTTTTTACAGTTCTTGCTTTCGATTTATCTACAAATACCTCCTCATCCTTCTCCTCTTCCTCCTTTTCCTCTCCACCATCCGTTCCTAGTTGGTTTTCATTCACTACATCCCCTCGATACATTGGTACAAAATTACTTACAAATGTTTCTACGATTAAGTGGCTTTTCTTTGCTAAATCTACACTTCCTCTCAATTTTTGTGCCCATATTTCTTCAAGGTTGATGGATTTAATAATATGATTGCTCGTATTACCAGGAATTTCATCAAATTCTTCATGTAAAACTGGGCCTTCAAACGCACTGAAGCAAAAGGCATTGGTACTGACAAGACGATCAAGAATCGATAGTGTACATCTTCCAAGATGAGTGTCGACAAAATGAGAAAATTGCAAGTTTGCTGTCATAATAAGTTTTAAATACAAGCTCATGGAAATGCGAATAGGTGTTTTATCATCCAATTCATAGTGACCTGAGATTTCTACATGACTCTTGTTAGTGGCCTTTGTGTCCTGGTAGTTGACTTCAAATTGAGTGCTATGTATACAGTAGAGACAAAAAACTACAGACATATTCCATGCAGCTAGCAACAATGCGGAGTCTGCTTGATTGGGAGCGTATAGTTCAGGAGCGAGGTTAAAAAGTTTTTCCACAGGCACACAGTCCAGGTAAGACAATGTGATCTGGAACATCGTTTGCAACAACTTTCTGTAATCAACGCGGGATGTAGCAAATATGTAATGAATCATGCTGAAATGCTTGTCTGGGGCCCTCCAGCACTGCTTGAACGCATCAAAGCTCAGAGAAGACAAGCCCTGAGGAGATGAAAGAAAGTATCTTAGCAGCAAGTCCTCGATATCTCTTTGCAGTGTATTTCGAAGGGGATTCGCTGCCGTGTCCTTACTTCTACCCGGCTTTCTACGAACCCTCTTCTGACACTGGCGATTTTCGACCTCATCTTGCTCTCCTCCCGTCATTGATTCTCTTTCCCCTGTTTTATATGAATTTATGTGATGTTTGTTACGTGGATGGATGCACCGCACGTATCGCAGCGTGTACGTATCTATCTGTATCTTCGTATCGTATCGTAGCTAGGTAGCTATGATTAGAGCGAGCGGTAGATTAGAATAGATAAAGAGATAAGATGAGAGGGGAAAAAAAAAAAGCCCAGCGAAGCAAGTATTCAAGAATTCAAGTAAAAGCAGACAGCAGCAGAGAGGACGCATTTTGAAGACACGACACGCACAAGACTGGGGTGAAACGGTTGATGGCGACAAAGCAAGCTCGCAACACTCTCCTTGCACCTGTTGTCGGTGTGTGTGCTACCTTTCCCTCCTTGTTCTCTTCGAGAGTCTCACTGTTCTCTTCTCATTCACTCAGGCGAGGGCGAGTTCGACAACACCTACACAGATGTCGCGCAGTATGGTACTACTCTCTTTTGGGACGAACGGTACGTGACTGACCCCGAGCCATTCGAGTGGTACTATGGTTACGAGTATTTTCATAGCATTATTAAAGATGCATTGCCTAAGTTTGAAGCAAACATCATGATGTAAGCTCCCTGTCCTCTCTTCTATTACCAACTCTACCTTACTTCATTGTGTATCTGACATTGTCCCATGTTTATTTTGTCGTATGGTTCAGGGCTGGGTGTGGAACTAGTCATATGATGGAGGACATGGTAGAGGCAGGCTACACCAAGTTGACGGGGGTGGATATATCAAGAGTAGCGATGGAAATACTCAAGGTCAGATGCAAGACCTACCCAGAAATCACATTGGTGCAGGGCACTATGATGGACACGGACCTTCCTGAACATAGTTTCGATGGAGTGATAGACAAGGCAGTGTTTGATAGTATCATTTGTGCAGGTGTAGGGTCTACTAGTGTAAAGCAGTACCTACAAGAGGTCATCAGGCTGCTGGACGATGAAGGGGTGTTTATATGTATATCTCATGGCAACCCCGAGCAGCGCTTGCCATATTTAGAACAATATGATCTTGAATTACCAGGATTTACTCCTTGGACGGTGGAAGTTCTCGCAATGCAAAAACCGGCGATGTTTAAAGGAGAAGAGTTGAAACCAGATGACCCTTCGAGCTACTACTTCCTCTATATTTGTAGGGTATCAGATGAGTTGAAAAAGAAACAAGAAAACAAACAGGTAAAGGATCAATATTCGAAGAAGAAGAAGAAAAAGAAAACGAAGGCCCCAGCTCTTTGAGTCCAATCGTCCTTGTTTTATGTATGCATTGTTATCGTATTATGCTACCGTGCATCAAACAAGTTGCTTGTTGCTTTGTTTACCTAGCTCAGTTATATGTTTTCTCCTTTGCATTCGTTCGTGTGTGTTTATATTTGAAATTTGAGTTGCTGGTCTGACTAGGTCAAAGAAATGAGAGCACTGAATGTATGACAAGGACTTTATCCTACTTCATAAAGTTGTCATCGAATAGTTAGAAATTGTGGTATAGCAAGAATTCTAGTAGGCACTTCGAAGTAGTCTGTAATCAGTTGTAACTTTTCATCGATTCTAAAAAATAAAAACAAAAAATATAATACTTATGAAAATATCTTTCTTCTTCGATTCGTTCGATTCGATTCGATTCGAGTCCACTGCTGTGACACTTTGATACTTTGGAAAGCCCACCACCAAGCAACATTGAACTAGAACATTATTACCAAAGTGAGGCAATACGCAGAGTATCTTCATCTTTTCTGAGGACTCAACAAGAAGATCATTCCTTTTTTCGGTGTTTGTGCAAAAGGGAATGTCTACTGACACGGGTTCTTCGGATGTGACCAGTAGTGCCATGGAGCAAACTGAGTTTTTGGAGTTGGCCACTGATAGCGCTTCTTTGATTAACATTCAATCTTTGAACTCTATATTCGTCAAGTCGGGATTCGATCGACCTGATTTCATCATCAAGCCAACAAGAGAAAAGGTACACGTGACTACGTGCTGTTTGTCTCCTCTTGCTTCGTCTGTGCACTCAATTTGGCTTCCTTTCAATTTCATTTCCCCTTGACGATTACTCAAATTTTGATTTTCTGACCACAATTTCTATTCCTTCCTGCCCTTCTATGATCTTAGAAATCTTCGGTGAACTCTATTGATACTCGAGATTTAGCTGATGTATACATCTCATCGACTTTCAATGAGCCTTCCTCTGTGGACATCTCCAAGGCTGTCAAGCAGTATGTGATAGAAGGTACAGAAATCAACAATCTCCACTCAATGAGTGCTAAGATTTCAGATTCCTCTCATCATTCTCGACTCTTTCGCACCTTCTTCTTTTTACACATTTGAATACAGGTACTATTCAATCAAGAGGAATTTTGGAAATTGATGCCTCCAAGAAGAAGGCTGCCCAAGTTGCACCTACCTATCGCTCTCCTCAACATTCCCACGAACTCAGTGCATGCAGTACCTCCAGGTACTTCACCTAATGTTTATAAATTTTGCATTCAAACAAAACTATTCACATTTTTGTCAATACGCTCTATTTCGTTCCAACAATTCTCTCTGTCAAGGCGATCTACTGCTCGATGCGATGTGTGTAGCAGTAGGCATAACTGTCTTTACTACTGTGGCTCCTGCGACTGGGACATATGCGAAAACTGCGTGCGCATAGAGAGAGAACAACAGCCAGATATCCCAGATCCCATCATACCGCCTACAGTTTTACAGGAAGATAGGGATGGTTTGAGTGCTGATGGACTGCCACTTGCCTTAGCAGATCATAGCGGAGAGCTGTGCCAATCAATATGCTCCTTTTCGTTGGACCCATCTGCGTCGAGGATTTGGTTAATGAGACAAAAGATTCTTAATGGAATTCAGGATGCAATCCAAGCATCCGTGAAATCGAACAAAGAGAAGGAAGAGTCAGAGGAGAAATTATCATCGGATACCGATGTAGAGAAGAAAAAAGATATAGAAGGATCTAAGACGGAGGAGCTGTTTAGATGGGAAACTTTTACTGGTTATGAAGAGAAGGGATGTACTGATCCACAAACTCAATCAGTTTATCTGTTAATAGCTACTTCAATGGGTGTTAGCACAGCCATTTTGAATGCGTTCACTGACTTCAAGCAAAGATGTGCAGCTATCGAAGGCATTGCTTCATCTCTGGTGGAAATTTATAAATCATTTGTGCTTGAACAGCTTAAAGATGGCGACGAGGAGAAGTCGTTTGCTGATAAAAAAACACTGCTCCACGATAAGCCATATGCGTTCTCATGTCCTCGTGGTAGCCCATTGGATTTAGCTCTTGATAAGGTGGAGTTGATTATGATGGAGTACTGGAAGCGTGTTCATGAAGGGGATGGACAACTTTGTTCCGAGACTCTTTCAACTGCCAACGCTAGTGTTTCTTTTATCTTCATTGTTGCCTTAATTCGAAATTCGCTATCAAAAATACTGATTGTTGTTGAGATACTGTTAATGTTCCCTGATGTCAGATTAATGCCTGACGTTCTCACGTTTTGGCAAGCATTACTGGTGAGTTCGCTGCCACTTGAAAGTGATGATGGTAAACCTACTGATAATGTTCTTATCGCTGAAGAAATACTCAAGTCACTTGGTAATCTGTGCGCTAAAAATGCCACTTTATTTCCCATCGCTTCCTCCAGAAATGCAGCAGATGTAATCGTTTTGATTGAGACCTTTGGTGCCTCATCTCGGACACCTCCGCCAGCATCTTCTAAACCCTCGTGGTATGAAAGTGACCCTCACTGGTCGGACCAATCATGGGATTATCGCTCTAATATTGCTGCTTCTGCTGCGACTCTCCTACAGACAAATATATTACGAGTGATGCCATCTGTACCGAAGAAAAAGCGCGAAAATATATTAGATTTACATCTACGCATTCGATTGAAGTCTTGCATAGAGAACATGCTACAGGATGCTTCAAGAGATCCATCAAGCGATATTGCTCTATCTAGGTGTATACTGCTGTACGCCAGCATCAAGGATGTACTCATTCCGGATGCCAGCTCTCAGTTCAAGCAAGCAGGGGATTTGCTTACAGCCTCATTGTCGTACGATCAACTCACCCCTGGGCAGAGGTCCTTAGGAGCAACTCTCATGCATGAGCTGACATCCAGTAACCTGACAGATATGCTTCAATACGCAGATGCAGATGCTCTGATACAGGCTCTTCTGTCTATTCTAGATGCGGCGTTAGAGAAAGAAATTAAGTTATCAGTAATAGAACGTAATTTTGATATGGATACAGAGTCCTCACAAGGGGTCAATTCAAACCAAGAAGAACATAAGAAACAAGTAGTATCTCTTAATAGGGTAGTTATGCATGCGATGAGTAGCATTCGACACACAGTTCATACCGGCGAGAAAGCAGATGTAAACAGAGAACTATACAGGTTTGTGAACTTGAGCGGTAAACTAGTCTCCACTGCCAAGAGGCACATAAGTATGGTAGAAAATTTATGTAAAGATGGATTAAAGTCCACTACAGGTAGTGTTCTCGATTTCAATAAAAATCTCCAAGATATCCTATTGAAATCCTTCGTTGGTAGTGTTGTGCCCGTTGCTTTATTCTCGCTACATTCTCTACTTCGAGAAATCGAGTGGAAAGCTTCAATGGAGAGCGAAGATAATGCTAGTGGTGGAGTTGCTTCATTGTCACCATCATCGTCGATATCAAATAGAATATATGTAGATCCAGAGGTGGCTTCCACCATCGTCGAAGCGTTTGGGGAAATGGTCGGCACCTTTCAAGAAGCATACACAGCCTTTCTTTCCTCATCGAGCAGCAGCAACGCCTCATTTAGCATGATGAGAGAAGTTTCCTTGACGGCCGCAGAGGAAGCAGACCAAAGCAGTGGAGCGTTGGATGAATCCATCATCAGCGCTGGAGAAGGATGTGTGGATGGTACTCCTATGAGTAGAATAGGTAGTATGAATCGGACATTATCAAGGAATATGTCCATCGATGCGAACAACACAGCTGGGGGTAATATGAAGCTTGAAGACTTAAAATGGGATGGAGAGTGCATCGGTACAGAGCTTCACTTGGAAGAGAGTGGTACCATTGTTGCGTCAGTGGAAGATGATGATGGTTCCTCGGGGGGTAATTATTCAGTTTTCGCCACATTTACTTACAATCTTGATGAAGGGCCCAGCAAGACTGGCAATTACTTCGAAATTGAAGTGCTTCAATCTTCCGAGTGCGCTATTGGGATTGGTATGGGTGATAAAGACTGCATGGACTTGTCAGAAATGCCAGGACACAATGCGGACTCATATGGATACCATGGAGATGATGGGATGAGGTGGCATGATAATTCGGAGCATGATGACGAAGACGAAGATGAAGGTGAAGAACCAGTTAGTTGGACTACGTGGAGTGAGAACGATATTATCGGCTGTGGTATTGATTTTGAGAAGAAAAATATATTTTTCACTCGAAACGGAAAGATGATAGGCGTGGGGTTTTCAGATATTGATATAACTCAGCTTTCGCCTGTGGTTGGTTTGGTGGCTGATATGGATCAGAGGGTACGTGTCAACTTTGGAGCCGCTGCATTTGCTTACAATGGCCCAGAAGTCATTTTACATCCTGCGGTGAAGACTATGAAATCGAATCAAAACAATAGAGGCACTTCAAAGCAAGCCGTGTCTTCGATGCTGGTGGATCGGACGCCACTGCCATGGCTTCACTTGATTATACATGAGATCTTGAGCATCCGCCTACTCGCAGTCAAGTCGTTGATTGGATATGCCAACACTAGAGGCCCTACTACTACTGACGAAGGTACAAATGTCAAAGGTAATGATGCCACTACGAACAGAGACGAAAATAAAGAAAGCACAGGTGAAATGGAAAGCAATAATGATGGCATTGGCGATAAAAAATCAGGAATAGAGAAGGAAAAAGCCACAACAGCTGCAGCAGTTGAGAACAGGAAAAGATGGGCCGAGTCAACGCTGTTTTCGAGACGAATTGAGAACTTTCACAGCGATGGAAAAGATAAAGTGAGGTCATTTTTGCTAGAGTTCTTGAAAGAGGATCCAACAACGAACGAAGACTGCTTGCATTTGATTTCTGTGATGAGAAAGATTGTCCATGAAGATCGAAGTGGCGCAAGTAGGGAAGAAAGTCACGTGGTACACGCTACTTGTGCTGCCATGATTTGGCATTTGAACATGGGAGAGGAAGCTTTGAAATTATCAGACAAGGAATCTACTGAAAAATCGCCCCCCTCCAAGAAGTTGGTGAATGTATGGAGATATGCTCAGCGTATGCGATTATTTTTGGGCGAGGGTGATCTGCAAAACGCCAAGGAACAGGCATCAGGCTTGGCGAGGTTGCCTTCAGGAGATGCTCAGAATACAGATGAAAGTGTCGAAGACGAAGGTAATGCCAGTCGCCTTTACCCCGGAGCAGCTTCTGATGTAAGAGCCACAGTTTTCCGCAACGTTATAAGTAGAGGGAGGTATTTGATGGAATTCAATTCAGGCAGCTCGAATGACGCAATTACGCCGTCATTCTCTTCAATTAGAGGAAACAAGCCGAAGAGGACTAATAAGTATTTATCTCTAGAGGAGCAGATTTTATCTTACATACAGTCGGGTCCATCACCAGAGGCCATGAAGTCATTCATCTTTTCCAGGGAGAGAGCCAGCAAGTTCAGATCGATGGGATACACCGCAGCTACTTCTTTGCTCTCTGAGGTCAAGAAGACAGAGGATAAGACGAGAATTTTAATGGGAATTTTGGATATAATGCACAGGGCATCGTCAGTTCACTTCCATTCGGATCTCCTTGGCTCATCTCCTGAGCTCCTGCGGCTGGTTGAATCGACCTATCAACAACTAGCTGTCATGATTATTGGAGACTGCAAATCATGGATGAGTACATGTGGAAGCACACGCAAGATGAGCATTTACTCTGAGGCGAAGCAAGAGAGTGTGGTACGTGCATTGCTGTGCGGATTGTCTGTTGTTGTGCAAGATTTTTCTCCTCGTGATAGTCATAACATAGAAACATCAGGCTTGATTTCTCTCCTTTCTAATGGTGCTTGTAGTCCGAACAACACAATTCGAGCTTTATGTCAGAAATGGGCAGAGCTGATTTTCCATCGTTGTTGCATCTCTGCATCTCCTTTGAACTCAACCACAAATGCTGGTGGCGACACATTACTACTCGCTTTGATTGAAATCTTCAGATCAAAGATATTTTTGGCCGCTGAAAAAAATATTTCTAGTTTCGCTGGTGTTGATGAGAGTGACCTGAGTAAAAGCGTCGAGAAGTCTTCTGGAGGTGCGGAGGAAAGAGGGAATGTGCAGTGGCTTTTAGAGCAGCAAGTGCTGTGTGATCCAACAGAGCCCGGATTCATATGTAAGCATGATAAAGCTATACCAGTTAATCATTCAATGGGTGTATGGGTATGGCGGCCAACGGGAGTGGACAGCGGTTCAATAGTGAGCAAGGCAGGAGTTGTTACATCCATAGATAAAAGTACAACATGGTCTTCCTTGATCTTGAAAATGAGGGATGGTTATCCCGTCATGACTGTCGCTGATGGCAAGACTATTGACGGCTACACATTGGCAGGTAAAACGGTATTGACTCCTGATAGCTGGAGCCATGTTGCATACTCAATTAACACACAAGCAAAGATCATTAAATTATATGTCAATGGTGTTCTAGATGCATCAAATGAGTTACCCTTGATGCTCTGGTGCCCTCAGGTAAATACAAACAATTCGATGCAAGTTATCGAAACTCCGCACAGCTATCGCGACAATATGAACGAATATTGGCACATTAAGGTTGAAGGGGCTTTCAAGTATATAATCACTTGTGATCCGAAATCGTCAACTGAGCAAGGGTGTGATTATTTGAGATTTTACGAGGGAACAACTCGAACGAAGGTGATAGGT
>MDTB01017102.1_pt1 | contig 12227 bp, 10 predicted proteins | sample 811161 | NCBI WGS metagenome assembly MDTB01 (sample SAMN05326650, study PRJNA326480) | marine metagenome | isolation source: seawater | place: Mediterranean Sea | collected 2009 | reverse complement strand
TAATGCATGCGATGATAAGATAATTCGTGCGAAGGCCAAAGCTATGATAATGAAGGTGAAGAAAGGAACGATTGAGCGTCCTCCAATTCCTGATTCTAGTTTATCTAATTCTCAGGAATCAGAACAAACCGATTCAGAAGACAAAACTGAGGACAGCTTTCAGAATATCAAACAAATGATTTTAGAAAATTATCCTAATGAAATAATAAATACTGATGAAGAAAATATTGTACGCCTTAAACCTGATAAATGGTTTGAGATTGCCAATTGGCTTAAAACGGATTCCTCTCTTCTCTTTGATTCGCTTCAGTGCCAAATGGGCATAGATATTGGAGAAAATAATTTAGATTCGAGATATAATCTTCATTCGATGATTCTTAATCATTATTTAGAGATAAGAATAAAAGTTTCTAGGGAAAATGCTAAGATTCCTTCTGTTGAACAAGTTTGGAGAATTGCAGATTGGTTTGAAAGGGAGACCTATGATATGTTAGGTATTGAATATATAGGTCATAGGGATATGAGACGAATTTTATTACCAGATGATTGGGAAGGTTGGCCTCTTAGGAAAGATTACCAAGAGCAAGAAACATATCACGGTATTGTAGTACCAAAATTAAAGGAAGGATGGGACTAGTACACGGCGAAGAAATGGTCCTAAATATAGGACCTCAGCACCCTGCGACTCATGGAGTTCTACGTTTGCAAGTAAGAACAGATGGTGAAGTCGTTTCACGAATAGTTCCATATATGGGTTATCTTCATCGTTGTTTTGAGAAGCATTGTGAAAATGTTACTTATGAGCAGGTAATACCATTTACTGATCGTTGTGATTATCTATCATCAATGTCAATGAACTTTGGTTATGTAGTTGCTATGGAGAGATTGATGGATATTAAAGTCAATGATAGAGTAGAACATATTAGAGTTATAATGGCTGAACTACAGCGAATTGCTAGCCATTTACTCTGTACTGGTGTTTTTGGATTAGATTTAGGCGCCTTTACTCCTTTCTTGTGGGCATTAAGAGATAGAGAACGCATTTTAGACCTGTTTGAACTAACCTGTGGTGCTCGATTATTGTATAACTATATGTGGGTTGGTGGTTTGAGCCATGATATTCCAGTAGGTTTTGTTGAGTCGACTTTTAAATTTTTAGATGCTTTTGAACCAAATATAGATGAATTAGAAAATATATTAGCTCACAATAAAATTCTTGTTGAACGTTCTGCCGATATTGGTGTAATGCCTAAGGATATTGCTATTAGCTATGGTGTTACTGGCCCAAACCTAAGAGCTTCCGGTGTAAAGTGGGATTTAAGAAAAGATGATCCATATTCAATATATGACAGATTTGAATTTGATGTTCCAGTTGGCGAAGGAATGAAAGGAACGCTTGGTGATTGCTGGGATAGATTTTATGTAAGAATCCTTGAGATGAGAGAAAGTGTTAAAATTATTAGACAGGCTCTTGCCAGTCTTCCAAAGGGTGGTGACATTCATCAATCTTTGCCAAAAAAGATTCGACCACCAAAAGGGTCAATATATGCGAGAACTGAAACACCCAGAGGAGATTTAGGTTATTATATCGAAAGTGATGGTAGTGCAATCCCTTACCGGTTAAAAATGAGGTCTCCTGCTTTCACTGCTTTATCAGTATTGGATGAGATTGGAGCAGGGTGGCTATTGTCAGATGTTCTTGCTATTCTGGGTAGTCTTGATATAGTTCTTGGAGAAATTGACCGATGACTGTTGATTTTATCTTTGATAGTTTAAATCAATATTTCCCATCTTTAGCTGGTAATGAAATCTTTCTTATTATTTCTATGCTTATTCCTATTGCCGGTTTATTAGGGTTTATCACTATTTATGGTTTTGGTGTTATCTATTCAGAAATAAAAGTTTCATCATTTATACAAGATAAAACTGGTCCAATGGGACAAGGTCCTGGATTGCATGCTGGAAAATGGGGCTTATTACAACCAGTTGCCGATGGTCTTAAATTGTTTTTAAAAGAAGATATTATTCCATCTAGTGCTGATAAACCGTTATTTATTTTGGCACCATTTTTAATTTTTATTGGTGCATTAACTAGTTTTATTGCTGTGCCATTTGGTGAAACAATTATTATCACGGATATGAATATTGGTGTTTTCTACATAATAGGTGTTGGGAGTATAGCGGTTATTGCTTTAATTCTTGCTGGTTGGTCTTCAAATAATAAATGGGCACTTTATGGAGGAATGAGATCTGCAGCTCAGATTATTAGCTATGAAATCCCAGCAGGTATTTCGCTTGTAACGGTTATTATGTTAACTAGCTCATTAGGTATGCAAGATATTATTGCATATCAAGAAGGGGGTATTTTTAATTGGATTATTTTTGATAATCCTTTTATGCCTATTGTATTTGTTATTTTTTTTATTAGTACTCTAGCTGAAACGAATAGAACTCCTTTTGATCTTCCTGAGTCAGAATCAGAGTTAGTCGCGGGTTTTGTTACTGAGTATTCTGGAACCCGTTATGCAATTTTCTTTTTAAGTGAATACGCAAATATGTTTGTAGTCAGCGCTGTTAGTGCTGCGGCCTTTTTTGGTGGATGGCAGAGTCCTTTTCAGAGTTTTTTAAACACTCCTGCATGGAGTGTTTTCTGGATGTTAAGTAAAACATTCTTTTTAATATTTGTTATGATATGGATTAGATGGACTGTTCCAAGGCTTAGAGTTGATCAGCTTATGCATGTTTGTTGGAAAGTTTTTATACCAATTGGTCTTTTTAATGTATTTGCTGTAGCAATTTGGACAGTATTAAGAGGGTAAAAAAATGATTAAGTATTTTACAGATATTTTCACTGCAACTTCTACCATACTTGGTGGTATGCTCATTACATTTAATCATCTGATTCGTGCAAAAAAAGGTATTGCTACATTGCAATACCCTGAAGAAAGATGGCCTCGACCTGAAAGAGATATTGGCTTCGACCATGATAGTTATAATGTAATAAGGTCTAGATTACATGTTGACATGGATGATTGTATCGGATGTTTAAAGTGTGAGCGGATTTGTCCGGTTGATTGTATTAAAATCGAAACTGAAAAGTCTCCAAGTAGAGGAGAGGATATAAAAGAAGTTAAACATGTAGGTATCACTGGGAATGGTACTAAAAAAGCTCTTGTTGTAACAAGGTTTGACATTGACATGAGCGAATGCTGCTATTGCAATTTATGTACATATCCTTGTCCTGAAGAATGTATTTTTATGACAGGTGGTCCTAATGGAAACAAGCATCCAATTGATTATGAATTTTCTGAACCCAATCGAAGTGATCTTATATATCGATTTGCAAAACCAGGTACCAAAGAGGGTATAAAGAAAATTATTGATGAAAAGAGTGAGGCTAAGGTTCAATAGGCATGTCTGAATTATTATTCTGGTTTATTGCTTTATTTACAATTGTTTCTGCGTTGATGGTCGTGCTAAATAATCAACTTCTATACTCAGCAATAGCGTTGCTATTTGCGCTTTTTGGAATTGCAGGTTTGTACATTTATTTATGGGCAGATTTTATAGCAGGTGTTCAGCTATTAGTATATATTGGTGGTATAAATGTTTTAATTATTTTTGGTATTATGTTAACAAACCGTATTGCATCTGTGAGGCTTTCGCAAACTAATGTTCAGCAAGGTGTTGCAAGTGTAGTATCAATTTGGCTTTTTATCGTTATTTTTTTTGCAATATCCAAAACAAGCTGGCACCAAGTTATTGCGGCTGAGCCTACAAGTACGGTTAGAGAGGTAGGCATTCTTTTACTTACTAAATACCTACTACCTTTTGAAGCAGTGTCAGTACTATTGCTTGGCGCATTAATAGGCGCAGCCATTCTTTCAAGAGAGGCAAATTAATGGATCAGTTAAATAACTACTTATTCATATCAGCTGCACTTTTTTGTATTGGATTATTTGGAGTAATGACCAGAAGAAATGGTATCGCGGTTTTAATGGGTGTTGAGTTAATTCTTAATGCTGCAAATATTAATTTTGTTGCTTTTTCTCGTTTTGGTGGTATGAATTTTGATGGGCATATTTTTGCCCTTATTGTTATTGTCCTTGCAGCAGCAGAAGCGGCAGTTGCATTAGCTATTATAATAAATATATATAATAACTTAAATACAATTAATATTGATCAAGCCTCAGCTATGAAGGAATAATGGATAACATATTTATAAAATATTCCCTTTTTATCTTGTTTATGCCTCTAGTTGGGTTTGTCATTCAAATCTTTTTTGGGAAACGTTTGCCTCGTCAAGGTGATTGGGTATCTATTGCGGCTATTTCTTCTACCTTATTTGTTGCTATAGTAATGTTTGTCAAAATATTAATCAAATCTGATTCAAATTTTGTTCAAGAGGCTTCTTTTAGCTGGTTAAACATGGGTGAGTTTGAAATCAGGCTAGGTTTTTTAGTAGATAATATAACAGTAATAATGTTGCTTGTTGTCGCACTAATATCAACATGTACTCATATATTTTCAACCCAATATCTAAAGGGAGATATTAGATATTCGCGTTATTTTGCGTATCTTGGTCTATTTACATTCTCAATGAATGGAATAGTATTAGCAAATAATTTGATGTCCATGTATATGTTTTGGGAATTAGTAGGGGTTAGCTCTTATCTCTTAATAGGCCATTGGTTTGAAAAAGATTCCGCTGCAAATGCCAGTAAAAAAGCTTTTCTTACAAATAGAGTGGGAGATATAGGCTTTTTCATAGGGATCATGCTCATCTATAGTGCAGTAGGGTCATTTGCATTTACTGATATTTTTGATGGGGTTGCTTCCGGGATGATTGCAGGTACAACCTTAACTCTTGCTGGAGTTGGATTATTTATGGGTGCCATGGGAAAATCATCACAGTTTCCTCTTCATATTTGGTTGCCAGACGCAATGGAAGGTCCAACACCGGTTTCTGCGTTAATGCACGCTGCAACAATGGTTGCAGCAGGTGTCTATTTAACAGTAAGAATCTTTCCTATACTGACACCTGATGCCTTATTGTTTGTAGCTTATATAGGCGGATTTACTGCCATATTTGCTGCTTCCATTGCAATAACCCAAACAGATATTAAAAAAGTTTTAGCTTATTCCACTGTTAGTCAGCTAGGATATATGATTTTAGCAGTAGGAACAGGTGTCTACACTGCTGCATTTTTTCATTTATTAACACATGCTATGTTTAAAGCCAACCTGTTTTACGGGTCTGGGTCGGTTATTCATTCGATGCATCATGCTCTTCACAAGAAGCATGACCATGAAACAGATCCTCAGGACATGCGTAACATGGGTGGGTTTAAAGATAGAATGCCAATCACTTATTGGTCTATGCTCATAAGCACTATGGCGATAGCAGGCGTACCACTGTTTTCAGGTTTTCTTTCAAAAGATGCAATACTTGCGGGAACCTTATCCTTTGCACAGCATCATCCAGAACATTTTTTATTACCTTTATTTGGCTTTGGCGCGGCTCTGATGACTGCATTTTACATGTTCAGAATGATGTTCTTAACTTTTCATGGTGAGCCAAAGATGCCTGAATTAATAGATGATATCCATGAATCTCCAAAAGAAATGACAGGCCCAATAGTCTTGCTAGGAACTTTAAGTATTTATATTTGGTATACCTTACCTAATAATTTTAGCCCAATGGCAAGTTATGGGTGGTTTAATCCAAAACTAAAGAACCATATTTTTAGTGGAGGTATAGTACATCCAGTTGATTCTAGCGTTCCAGGTAGTTTAAGCGCAATTGAAATTGCCGAGCATGCCCATCATGCCCATCATATGGCCATGTATATCTCAATTGCGGTTGCGGCACTTGGTATTTTTCTTTCTTGGTTTATTTATATCAAAAAAGGTTTATCTGTAAATGCTATGGTACAACGTTCTGGGTTTCTTTATAGATGGAGCCTAAATAAATATTATTTTGATGAAAATTATGATAGATATATCTACCAACCTGTTTTAAAGCTAGCTGATAAAGTTGCATGGATAGATTGGGAACTCTATGATAAATATTTTATTAATGGTTTTGGACGTGTAACAAATTGGGCTAGTAAAGTTTCTGGCAAATTTGATTATGAAGGTATAGATCAGTTTCTGGTTGATGGATTCGGTAGGTTAGCTGATTTATTTGGTAGAAAATTAAAGTTGTTTCAGACTGGAAGACTTCAAAACTATCTGTTGTATGTTGCAGCAGGGGTAATCATTTTAATGGTTATTCAATCGTTTTAATACAAATGTGTGAAGAGGCATAAATGGAAAATATTCTTAGTTTGCTAATCTGGCTACCCATCATAGGGATGGTTGCTATTTCATTCATACCACGAGACAAAGAGGATTTAATAAAAATTGCGGCAGCTATTACGACTGGTGTACAATTTTGTCTAACTTTATCACTATGGAATGGTTTTGATTCTGATGATGGGGCAATGCAGTTTAAGGAATGGGCAGAATGGATACCATCATTCAATATTGCCTATCATTTAGGAGTGGATGGTTTAAGTCTTCCAATGGTTATTTTAACGGGGATGCTGTTTTTTATAGGTGTCTTTGTAAGTTGGAACATAAAGAAAGCCGTGAAAGGATATTTTGCACTATTTTTGTTGCTTAATACAGGAGTAATGGGGGTTTTTCTTTCTCTAGATTTCTTTCTCTTTTATATTTTTTGGGAAATCATGCTCCTTCCAATGTACTTTTTGATTGGAATGTGGGGAGGTCCGCAGAGGGAGTATGCAGCGATTAAATTCTTTTTATATACTTTGTTTGGCTCAGTACTCATGCTTGTAGGAATTCTTGGTCTGTACTTTTATTGTGGAAAAACTTTTGATATTCTAGAATTAACAAGGGTTGCACCTGAGGCTCTTGGCGGCATATTATGGTGGGGAATGAGTGCTATAAAGGTTATATGGGTTTTATTATTTATCGGTTTTGCCATAAAAGTCCCAGTTTTTCCATTTCATACTTGGTTGCCGCTAGCTCATGTAGAGGCACCAACTGCTATTTCTGTTTTGCTTGCAGGTATTTTGTTGAAATTGGGTGTTTATGGAATAATTCGAGTGAATTATGGATTAATGCCTGATGGGGTATATTGGTTTTCAACGTCTTTAGCAGTGCTAGGTCTAATAAATGTAGTTTGGGGCGGGTTATGTGCACTAGCTCAGAAAGATTTGAAGAAATTAGTGGCATATTCTAGCGTGAATCATATGGGGTATTCATTAATAGGTATGGCTGCGGTAGTTGCTGCAGGTGAGTCCCATGGACTAAATATGAAAGCAGCCCAGGCAGGTCTTGGTGGCGCCGTTTTTCAAATGTTTAATCATGGTACCATTTCTGCGATGTTATTTATCCTAGTTGGTGTTATTTATGAGAGGGCACATCATAGGGAAATTGAAGGATTCGGTGGATTGGCAAGTCAAATGCCAATCTATACTGGCATTACTGCTGTAGCATTTTTTGCCGGCCTTGGTTTACCTGGCTTATCTGGTTTTATTAGTGAAGCTATGTGTTTTATTGGAGCATTTCCAGTTTACAAAGGTATTGTAATTGCTTCCACTATTGGTATATTATTGAATGCTGCATATTTTTTATGGGCATTCCAAAGAATCTTTTTCGGTAAATTAAATGAAAAATATACCGAGCTTCCCGAGATAAATCGATTGGAGTTATTCACAGTGATACCACTTTTATTAATCACACTCTTTTTTGGTATCTATCCTGCCCCTTATCTTGATATGATATCAAGAACAATGGATAAGATTATTAACCATGTGGTTACATTGGCAACCTTTGCAAGTATGTAAAAATGAATAATCTACAAAGTTTATCTTTTTATTTCCCAGAAATCACTTTGACCTTAGTTATTATTGGGACAATTATTTATGATTTATTTTTAGATAGTAAAGACTCTGGAAGAGCAGGTCTATTTTTCATCTGTGGTTTACTATTAGTTGGATTATCTCTATCTTTTCAAGATTATAAGACCACTTCCTTATTTACTAATGCTGTAGTATTAGATCCATTTTCAAATTTTTTTAAAATAATTATTATACTGGCAACTATTATGATTTCTATTGTCAGCTTACAAAATAAGGAATTAAATAATTACAGAAAGGGAGAGTATTTTACTCTTTTAGGAGTGGTGACTTTTGGATTGTTTTTAATGGTTTCTTCTATTGATTTATTAATGGTCTATCTTTCAATAGAGATTGTATCAATTATGTCTTTTGTTCTTGCAGGATATATGAAAAAAAATACACTTTCCAATGAAGCTGCCTTGAAATATGTTGTCTATGGAGCATTTTCTTAAGGTATAATGTTATTTGGTCTTAGTTATGTATATGGATTAACGGGAAGTACGAATTTTTTTCAAATACAGCAAATGTTAGAATCGTCACCCGATGCTTCAAATACTACCATAATTATTTCAATTATAATGATTCTTGCAGGTTTTGGATATAAGGTATCTGCTGTTCCCTTTCATTTTTGGACTCCTGATGTATACGAGGGTTCACCTACTACCATTACGGCCTACTTATCTGTTGCTCCGAAAGCAGCTGCATTGGCAATGATGATTAGATTCTTTAACCAAGTATTAGCTGATGGTGGTTCTTTAATAGGGCTAGATCACGTCTCAATGACAGAATTTCCATGGGATAATATTCTTAGTCTGATTGCAGTACTAACAATGACTATTGGAAATGTTGTTGCAATTCAGCAAAATAATGTTAAACGAATGCTTGCATATTCAAGTATTGCTCATGCTGGCTATATGTTATTGGCATTACCAGTAATGTCAGGTGATAGTATATATGCTATCATGATTTACATCATCATGTATCTATTTATGAATCTTGGTGCATTTTTTGTTTTGATTACTGTAAAAAATAAAACTAAGGGTGAGTCTTTTGATGATTTTAAAGGTCTGGGTTGGGAGATGCCTATGGTTGGAGCAATAATGACACTATTTATGGTATCATTAACAGGATTACCTCCAACAGCTGGTTTTATAGGAAAGTTCTATATTTTTGCATCTTTAGTTAAAGGTGGTAATTCATTTTATTGGCTAGTAATTGCAGGAGGAATAAACAGCGTAGTCTCTTTGTATTATTATCTACGCGTTGTAAAAGTAATGTACTTTGATGGGAAGAGGAAAGATACAATTTTATTTCCATCTAAAACTATGGTATTCATGCTGATTCTTACTGCAGTCCCTACATTAATTTTTGGTATTTATTGGGATCCTGTTGCTAATTGGGTTGAGCAGTCTTTAGTCTTCTACATACAAACAATATAATATAAATACTTTTGAATCATATAAAAATAAACAAGGGGCATGATATAAGATTATCTGGAGTTCCAAACCAAAATATAATCTCAGCTCCAACTCCTAAAAGTGTATCAATTCTTCCAAATCATTTTAGGAACGTGAAGCCAAAATTATTAGTAAAAGAAGGTGACGTTGTAAGCATCGGTTCCCCCTTGTTTTTTGACAAGAGCAAACCAGAAGTCAAATGGGCATCTCCTGCCAGTGGTGAAATTAGTACTATTCAGCTCGGTGCAAGGAGAGTGGTCCAGAAAATAGAGATTGCAATAAAAGACAACCAAAAAATTTCCTTTCCAGCCCTTACTCAATTAGACCTCACATCTTTAGACCGTAATAAAATTTTAGATATTATTTTAGAAGCTAATTTGTTTACTCTAATTCGTCAGAGGCCCTTTAATAAAGTTGCAAACCCAAAAGATACTCCAAGGGATATCTTTATTTCAGGTCATGACTCATCTCCATTATCTGTTGACCTTCAAAAATTAATTGAGCAAGAAAGAGATACTTTTCAGGCTGGTCTTACCGTATTAAATAAGCTAACGGAAGGGAATGTTTTTCTTACTTTAGTTAGTCCCATACAGTTTGAAAATGTTTTGGTACAAACAATATCTGGGCCTCATCCCTCTGGAAATGTTGGTATTCAAATCCATCATACAAAACCATTGAACCCAGGTGAAGTTGTCTGGTCTGTGAATGCCCAACATGTAATAACTTTAGGAAGGTTATTCAAAACGGGCTATTACGATCCTGCAATAATAGTTTCTATAGGTGGTTCAGGTGCAACAAAGCCCACTACGGTTAAAACAATTACTGGTGCAAATATTGGTCTTCTTGTTGAAGAACAAAATTTAAAGGAACCTGCTCGCCTAATCTCTGGAGATGTACTAACTGGAAAGACTGTTGATAATACAGACTTTTTGGGTTTCTATGATTCATCAGTTAGTATAATAAGCGATGATGTAAAAAGACCATTTTTAGGTATGTTGCATCCTGGAAGTAGTAGAACAAAATACAGTTTAACTAAAGCTTTTTTATCATTTGGGAAAAAAACATTTAATTTCACCTCATCCCAGAATGGTGAATTACGAGCTATGGTTCCATTAAATGCTTGGGAAGATGTATTGCCAATGGATATATATCCAAATCCGTTATATCGCGCTATCTTAGCTCAAGATATAGAGGAAATGGAAAAACTTGGTATTTGGGAATGTGATGATGAAGATTTTGCACTATGTTCTTTTGCTTGTCCGAGCAAAATCGATGTAGGGGGTGTTGTGCGTGATGGACTCGATTTGATGGAGAAAGAAGGGTAGCTGTGAAATTAATTAGAAATTTATTAGATAAAGTCGCTCCTAATTTTAAAGAAGGAGGTAGCCTAGAAAGACTTTACCCAATTTTTGAAGCAACAGACACAATCCTCTTTAGTACAGATGAGCGTACAAAATCAGGACCACATATACGCGATAGTATTGATATTAAACGTGTAATGATTTTGGTTGTATTATCACTGATACCATGCTACATATTTGGTGCAATTAACATTGGGTATCAAAAGTCGCTCACCTTTGGTTTAGCTACATCTTGGTCCGACAACCTCTTTACTGGTTTAGTAACAATCATTCCTATTATTGTAGTTACCTTCGCGTCTGGTGCATTTTGGGAGTTGTTATTTGGTATAGTTAGAAAACATCCTATATCCGAGGGTTTTCTAGTGACATGTGCACTAATCCCTTTAACCTTGCCTCCATCCATTCCATTATGGCAGGTAGCAGTTGCTACATCATTTGGAATTGTTATTGGTAAAGAAATTTTTGGTGGAGTTGGTATGAACATCTTTAATCCAGCATTGATGGCTAGAGCATTTCTATATTTCACATATCCGATTGATATTTCTGGAGATAAAGTATGGGCGCTCGCTCCTGATGGGTATTCCGGTCCAACTGCCCTCAGTATTCCTGCTGGCAAGACAAATGCTGATGCAATAGAATTACTAAACAAAGCTAGTTCAGATTTAGTTTTTGATTATTCTTGGATGAATATGTTCATGGGGTGGATACCAGGGTCTATTGGAGAAACAAATAAATGGTTGGTACTGATTGGTGCTATTTTTCTCGTTACTATTGGAATAACAAGTTGGAGAGTAATGTTAGGTTCAGTTCTAGGTCTTTTATTTATGGCATTTATCACAAATATTCTTGCACCTTATTCCACAAATGCAATGCTTACAATTCCACCTCACTATCATTTAGTTATGGGTAGCTTCTTGTTTGGAACTGTTTTTATGGCAACTGAGCCAGTGACTGGATCGCATACAAATACTGGAAGATGGATTTTTGGGTTTTTGGTTGGAGCATTAACAGTCATCATTCGAAGCATTAATCCCGCATATCCTGAAGGAATAATGTTGGCTATTCTTTTGATGAATGCGTTTGCACCACTTATTGACTATTATGTTGTTCAAAGTAATATCAAAAGGAGAATGGTCCGTTATGCACAGTAATCAGTATACTCTGATTTTTACCTCGGTGCTTACGATTATCCTTGCATCATTATTATCTATTGCAGCAGGAAGTCTAAATCAAATTCAAAAACTAAATGTAGAAATTGATAGTAAAAAAAATATACTATCATCTCTTGGATTTAAAGAATCTGGTGATGAAAAATGGACGTCAAATGAAATTTTAGAGCTTTTCAATAGTAATATAGAATCATATGTATTAGATAAAGATGGTAATCAGACAGAGATAAATATAAAATCAATAGACCCAGAAGATGATTACGATAATATGCCCATCTATATTAATAAAACTGAAAATGGGATAAATGGTTATGCCATACCTATATCGGG
>MDTB01048627.1_pt1 | contig 12228 bp, 21 predicted proteins | sample 811161 | NCBI WGS metagenome assembly MDTB01 (sample SAMN05326650, study PRJNA326480) | marine metagenome | isolation source: seawater | place: Mediterranean Sea | collected 2009 | reverse complement strand
GCAATGAGACTTAATGCAAAAGGAATAAAAGTAATGATTAGTGGCAGATTGGCAGGAAATGAAATTGCAAGAACTGAATGGTTAAGAGAGGGAAGTATTCCTTCTCACACACTAAGAGCAAATATAGATTATGGTTTTGCTGAAGCTTTAACCACTTATGGAATAATTGGTATTAAAGTTTGGATTTACAAGGGTGAATTATTCATCAAAGACGTTGAAAAAGAAAAAATAGAAAGAGTTAAAAATGCTACAACCAGTAAGAACTAAATTTAGAAAAGCTTTTAAAGGCAGAATACATGGGAAAGCAACCAGAGCTGCAGTTTTAAATTATGGGCAATTTGGATTGAAAGCTATGGAACCTGAAAGAATTATAGGAAAACAAATTGAAGCAGCAAGGGTGGCTTTAACTAGATATATGAAAAGAACCGGAAAAGTATGGACTAGGGTATTTCCAAATATTCCAGTTTCAAAAAAACCTACTGAAGTACGTATGGGTAAAGGAAAGGGATCACCTGAATACTACGCGTGCAGAGTAAAACCTGGCAGAATAATTTTTGAAGTAGACGGAATTTCAGAGGAAGTAGCTAGAGAAGCCTTATACAAGGCATCTGCTAAACTTCCAATTAAAACTAAATTTATAAAGAGATAAAATGGCTAATAAAAAAAAAGAAAATAAGAAATTAACAGAAGATCAGGCAACAAAGAAGATACAATCTTTGAAAAAAGATTTATTTAATATTCGTTTTAAAAAAATAAATGGTCAAATAGATAATCCAGCAGAATACAATGAAATTAAAAAATCAATCGCACGTTTATATACCACTATTAATTTAAAAGGGTCTAAATGAGTAAAAAAGTATTAAAAGGAAAAGTTACAAGTGCAAAAAATAATAAAACTATAGTTGTTACTGTAACAAGAAAATTTAAACATCCCTTCTATGGGAAATATATTTCAAGATCAAAGAAATATCATGCTCACGATGAAGGAAATAAGTTTAAAGCAGGAGATATCGTAGAAATAATTGAATGCAAACCAATTTCCAAAAAGAAAACTTGGGAGGTAATTAACAGGTGATACAAATTCAAACAGAATTAACAGTAGCTGATAACACAGGAGCTAAAAGAGTAGAATGCATAAAAGTTCTTGGAGGTTCTAAAAGAAGATATGCAGGTGTTGGAGATATTATCGTTATAAGTGTGAAAGATGCGATACCCAAAGGAAAAGTTAAAAAGGGAGCTGTACATAAAGCAGTAGTTGTAAGAACTAAAAAAGAAATATTTAGAGATGATGGATCTAAAATACAGTTTGATAATAACGCAGTTGTATTAACAGATGAAAAAGGTGAACCAATTGGCACTAGAATATTCGGGCCGGTTACTAGAGAATTAAGAACTGCTGGGCATACTAAAATAATCTCACTAGCTCCAGAGGTAATATAATTATGATACTGAAAAAAGGAAACCAAGTAAAAGTTATAACAGGCAAAGACAAAGGTAAAACTGGTGAAATAATTGAAATTAATAGAAAAGATAATTTAGTTAAAGTTAAAGCGATAAATATGGTTAAAAAACATAAAAAACCCACCAAGCAAGATAAAGGTGGAATTGTTTCAAAAGAGAGTTTTATAAATTATTCAAATGTTAAAAGTTTAGAAACAAAAAAAAAAGTGAAAGATAAATAAAATGAGCGCTAGATTAAAAACTATTTATGATAAAGAAATTTTACCAAAATTAATGGCTAAATTAAATTATAAAAACAAACATGAAGTTCCTAAAATATCTAAGGTAGTATTAAATATGGGTCTTGGTATGGACGCTTCGGATGGAAAAAAAGTTAAATCATGTCAGGAAGATATGTCTTCAATTGCTGGCCAAAAAGCTGTTGTTACCAAATTTAAGAAATCTATAGCTAATTTTAAAACAAGAAAAGGAACCAATGCTGGAATAAAAGTTACATTGAGGTCACAAAAGATGTACGAATTTTTAGATAGATTAGTAAATATTGCATTGCCAAGAATTAAAGATTTTAGAGGTTTAAGTTCTAAAGGTATAGACAATTCAGCTAATTATACTTTTGGTATAAAAGAGCATATAATTTTTCCAGAGGTTAATTTTGATAAAGTTGATAAAATTAGAGGTCTGGACGTTACTTTAGTCACTAGTACTATGTCACGTGAAGCAACTCTAGAACTTTTAAAAGAATTTAATTTTCCAATAACAAAGAAAGTAAAAAACTAAAATGGCAAAAACAAGCGCAATACAAAGAAATTTAAAAAGAATCAAGCTAAGTAAGAAATATTTAAATAAAAGAATGGAATTAAAAAAAATTATACATAATAAAAAATTACCTTTGTCAGAAAGGTTTGAGGCACAATTAAAGTTAAATAAGTTACCTAAAAATTCTGCAAAGATAAGAATTAGAAATCGTTGTGAGATAACAGGAAGACCTCACGGTGTTTATAGAAAATTAAGAATATCAAGAATTGCTTTAAGAGAAATGGCATCATCTGGAAAGATTCCAGGTATGACAAAATCAAGCTGGTAAGGAGATAAATATGGCACTAATGGATCCGATAGGAGATATGTTTACAAGAATAAGAAATGGTCAGATGAGATCTCTGGCTAAAGTAGAAGTACCTGCGTCAAACTTTAGATTAAAAATTTTAGAAGTTTTAAAGTCTGAGGGTTTTATTAATAACTATTATATTGAGCAAAAAGAAAAAAATAAAAAAGTTTTATACGTTGACTTAAAATATTACGAGGGTATGCCAGTCATTAAGGAAATTAAAAGAGTTTCAAAACCAGGAAGAAGAATTTATTCTAGAGCGCTAAGTATTCCGAAAATTCAAAATGGTTTAGGTCTTGCTATTATATCAACTCCTAAAGGAGTAATGTCGGACGTTGAAGCAAGAAAAAATAATATTGGTGGCGAAATTATCTGTAGGGTATTTTAATGTCTAAAATAGGAAAAAAAAATATATCTATACCTAAAGACTCATCTGTAAAAGCTGAGAATGGAACAATTACTATAACTGGTCCTAAAGGCTCGAAAAAACTTTCTATAAATGATAAAATTTTCTCAGCCAAAATAAGCGAGAAAAATGAATTCCAAATACTGCCACTAAACAAAAAAATAGATAAAAAAACTTCAATAATGTGGGGCACTTATCGAAGTCTAATTAATAATGCTATTTTAGGGGTATCTACCGGTCACAGTAAAACACTAGATATAAAAGGAGTTGGTTTTAGAGCCAATTTAAAAGGTGAAGTTTTAAATTTACAGCTCGGATTTAGTCATGACATTAACTTTAAGATTCCTAAAGATGTCAAAATTACTGTTGAAAAACAAACAATTTTAACTATTTCAGGAGTAGATAAAGAATTAGTATCAAAAGTAGCTTCAGATATTAAAAATCTCAAACCCGTAGAGCCATATAAAGGAAAAGGTATTACGGAAAAGGGTCAGTTCGTTCTTAGAAAAGAAGGTAAAAAGAAATAATATGAAAAAATTAAACAACAGTATTAAAAGACAATTAAGAAACAGAAAGAAATTAAAAAAAGTATCTACTAACAGGTATAGAATATCTGTTTTTAAATCCTTAAAAAATATATCTGCTCAAATAATTGATGATAAAGAAAAAAAAACTTTAGTTTCTGCTTCTTCAATTGAAAAAGAATTAAAATCTAATAAAAATAAGAAAATTGAGTCTTCATCTTTACTAGGTGAAATTTTAGCAAAACGTGCAATTGAAAAAAAAATCAATAAAGTATATTTTGATAGAGGTTCATATAAATATCACGGTAGAATCAAGATTTTTGCTGAGTCTCTCAGGAAAAATGGATTGGAGTTTTAGATGGCTAATATTGAAAAAAAAGACAGCGATATAAAAGAAAGATTAGTAGGAATTAATAGAATTACAAAAGTAGTTAAAGGCGGTAGAAGGTTTGGATTTGCAGCATTAGTCGTAGTCGGAAATCAGAAAGGAACAATGGGAATTGGTACTGGAAAATCTAAGCAGGTTCCTGATGCAATTAAAAAAGCCACTGAAGTTGCTAAAAGAAATCAAATTAAAATACCTTTAAAAGAAGGTAGAACTTTACATCACGATGTTAAAGGAAGAAACGGCTCAGGAAAAGTATTATTAAGGACAGCTCCAGCTGGAACCGGAATTATTGCTGGAGGACCTATCAGAGCTATATGTGAAGTATTAGGTATTCAAGATATTGTCGCAAAATCATTAGGATCTTCAAATCCACATAACGTTTTAAAAGCTTGTGTTAGTGGACTGTTATCTCAAAGCTCCCCAAAACTGATAGCCGCAATTAGAAACAAAAAAATTTCAAATGTAGTTCAAAAAAGAGAGAGTAAATAATGAAATTAAATAGTCTAGTTAAAATTAATGAAAAAAAAATAAGACCTGGAAGAGGTATAGGTTCTGGTAAAGGAAAAACATCAGGAAGAGGACATAAAGGACAAAAATCGAGAAGGGGAGTTGCTATAAAAAGTTTTGAAGGAGGGCAAATGCCTTTGTATAGAAGACTTCCAAAAAGAGGCTTCAAAACATTATTTAATGATACTACAGCTATAATAAATCTAGAGTCTTTACAAAAATTTCACGACAATAAAAAATTAGATTTAAATAAACCTATTGACATTAAAATTTTGAAAGAGAAAAAAATAATTAATAAAAGACATATTAAATTAAAAATTTTAGGCAAAGGAGATATAAAAAATAAAATTGATATTTCTGCAAATTTTATTTCGAAACAAGCAAAAGAAAAAATTGAAAAAAATGGCGGTAAACTGAATATTATTAAAAAATAAATGTCGAACGAAAACCTAAACCAAGGAATATTTTCCAAAGCTAGTGATCTTAAAAATAGAATAATTTTTACAATTATTCTATTAGTGGTGTATAGGCTAGGGACTTACGTTCCTTTAGCTGGAATAGATCCCATAGCACTCCAAGATATGATGTCATCAAGTCAAAAGGGGTTGTTAGGGATGTTTAATATGTTTTCTGGTGGAGCTGTATCTAGAATGGCAATTTTTGCGTTAGGAATAATGCCTTACATTTCAGCCTCAATTATTATTCAATTATTAACTGGGGTTTCAGATTATTTTAAAAGCTTAAAAGAACAAGGGGAAATAGGTAGAAAAAAAATTACTCAAATGACAAGATATGGAACCGTTTTAATTGCTTGTCTTCAAGGATATGGAGTATCTGTAGGTCTTGAAAATGCCGGCAATTTGGTAGTCGATCCAGGTTTATCGTTTAAAGTTATGACAACTATTTCATTGGTAGCTGGAACAACTTTTTTGATGTGGCTTGGTGAACAGATAACATTAAGAGGAGTAGGTAATGGTATTTCATTAATAATTTTTTCAGGAATAGTCGCAGAAATACCAAGAGCACTAGCTTCAACTTTTGAATTGGGAAGAACCGGGGCTTTATCAGCAACAATGATTGTTTTAATTTTTCTTTTGGTGATTTTTACTGTTCTATTTATTGTTTTTTTCGAAAGAGCAATGAGAAAAATATTAATAAATTATCCTAAAAGACAAGTAGGTAACAAATTATATGGCGGAGAATCCTCTCATTTACCACTTAAAATTAATACTGCTGGAGTTATACCGGCTATTTTTGCATCAGCTTTATTATTATTACCAGTCACACTGTCTAATTTTGGCTTTTCGGACTCTGAATTATTTTTAAATATTTCCTCTATGTTTACTCAAGGTCAACCGCTTTACATGCTTCTCTATGCATCTGGAATAATATTTTTTTCTTTTTTTTATACTTCAATTGTCTTTAATCCAAAAGAAACAGCAGAAAATTTAAGAAAATACGGTGGATATATACCTGGTATAAGACCTGGGGAGAGGTCAGCAGAATATATTGAGAGTATTTTAATAAGACTAACGACAATTGGATCGCTGTATTTAACATTTGTTTGTTTAATGCCTGAATTTTTAATTTCAAAATACCCAATACCGTTTTATTTAGGAGGTACATCAATTTTAATTGTTGTAGTTGTTGCTATGGATACCGTAACACAAGTACAAACAAGATTAATGAGCTCTCAATATGAGTCTTTAATAAGAAAAACTAAATTCGGAAAATAGTTAATTGTATGAATTTAATTATATTTGGCCCTCCCGGTGCTGGTAAAGGCACTCAAGCTGACTTTATAGTTAAACGGCATAATTTATACCAACTATCTACTGGAGCTTTGCTTAGAAATGAAATAAAAAACAAAACTGAATTAGGAATAGAAATTTCATCCATTATTAATTCAGGCACTTTAGTTTCAGATAACGTAGTTAAAAAATTAGTTGAGAGTTTTATTTCTAACAACAAGTATAAGGATAGATTAATTTTCGATGGCTATCCAAGAAACCTAATTCAAGCCGAAACGTTAAATGAATTACTTAGCAAATATAATCAAAAAATTGATCTAGTTTTCAAATTATCTGTTTCATTAGAGACAATTAAAAAAAGAATTTCAGAAAGAAGAACTTTAGAAAAAAGAGCTGACGATAATGAAGATATAGCTATCAAAAGATATAAAACTTATGAAAAGACAACTGAACCGGTTATTGAATATTATAAAAAATTGAATTTATTAAAGGTGATCGATGGAGAGAGGCCAATTGATCAAATAAATAAAGAAATTAGCGATTTAATAGACACTATCGAGGGTTGACTTTAAGTATTTAGGCAATATAAATACGTTTTTGAAACTTTAACTCTTTAATATATGGCTCGTATAGCAGGAATCAATATTCCACAAAATAAAATTATCAGTATCGCATTAACCTATATACATGGTATAGGATTACATTCTTCAAAAAATATTTGTCAAAAGTTAAACATTGGAAAAGACGTTAGAGTTAGCGATTTAACTGAAGAACAAGTTTTAAAAATTAGCGATTTTATAAACCAAAATCATAAAGTTGAAGGAGATTTAAGAAGAGAAATCTCTATGAATATTAAGAGACTGGTTGATTTAGTTACTTACAGAGGTAGTAGGCACAAAAAAAAGTTACCGGTAAGAGGCCAAAGAACTCATTGTAATGCTAGAACCAGAAAAGGTAAGGCTATTGCAATAGCAGGTAAGAAGCTTACTCCGTTGAAAAAATAGTATAATTATGAATAAGAAAACAGAAGATACGAAAAAAACAATTCAAACAAAAAAAGATGCCGCTAAAGAACCAAAAGCAATAACAAGCGAGTCTCAATTTAAAAAAAAGAAAAAAATTAAAAGAAATATTACATCTGGTATTGCTTATGTTTATTCAACTTTTAATAATACAATTATTTCAATTGCTGATGAAAGTGGAAATGTTGTATCATGGTCATCAGCTGGAGCAAAAGGTTTTAAAGGCTCAAGAAAATCTACACCTTATGCAGCTCAAGTAGCAGCGGATGATGCCGGAGGAAAAGCATACGAACAAGGTTTACGTACCTTATCAGTTCAAGTTAAAGGACCTGGTTCTGGTCGAGAAACTGCATTAAGATCATTACAATCTAAGGGATTTAAAATTACATCTATCAAAGATACAACACCGATGCCACATAATGGAACAAGACCACCCAAAAAAAGGAGAGTTTAAATGCAAGCAGCAAATAATATAATTGATAAAAATTGGAAGGCTTTGATTAAACCTAATAAATTAGACATCAGTAGCAATGAAGATAAATCAGTAGCAAAAGTTATAGCAGAACCATTAGAAAAAGGGTTTGGCCAGACGATAGGTAATTCATTGAGAAGAATTTTATTGTCTTCAATTCAAGGAGCAGCAGTTACTGCTATTCAAATCGATGGAGTGTTACATGAATTTTCTTCTATCAAAGGTGTAAGAGAAGATGTAACTGATATAGTTTTAAATGTAAAAAATCTCGCAATTAAATCCTCAGTTAATTCTGCAAAGAAAATTATTTTAGATGTTAAAGGGCCTAAAGAAGTTAAAGCAAAAGATATTGTATTACCTCCTGAAATAGAAATTTTAAATCCCGATCAAGTAATTTGTAATCTGGATGAAAAAACTAATTTTCATATGGAATTGGTAGTAAATACAGGTAAGGGATACGTCTCATCTATAAAAAATAAAAATGAAGATAGTCCATTAGGATTAATATCTGTAGACTCATTATTTAGTCCAGTAAAAAAAGTTTCTTTTACTATAGAAAATACTAGGGCAGGAAGTGCATTAGATTACGATAAACTGTTAATGACGGTAGAAACAAATGGAACTGTAAATGCGGAGGATGCAATAGCTTATGCGGCTAGAATTTTTCAAGATCAACTTTCTATGTTTGTTAATTTTGAAGACCCTAAAGAAGTAGTAAAAGAGGTTAAATCTACTGAGCCAGAATTCAATAAAAATTTGTTAAAAAGAGTTGAAGAACTGGAACTTTCTGTCAGATCAATGAATTGTCTTAAAAATGATAATATAATATATATTGGTGATCTTGTTCAAAAAACTGAACCTGAAATGCTAAGAACACCAAATTTTGGTAGAAAATCGTTAAATGAAATTAAGGAAGTGTTAAACACTATGTCACTGTATTTAGGAATGGAAATTCCTAATTGGCCGCCAGATAATATAGCTGAATTATCAAAAAAACTTGAAGAAAATATATATTAATCATGAGACACGGAATAGGTTACAGAAAACTTAATAAAACAGGGGAGCATAGAAAAGCTTTATTTAAGAATATGCTTAACTCATTGATTAAATATGAGCAAATAATAACTACGTTGCCTAAAGCTAAAGAATTGAAACCACAAATAGATAAGGTAATAACTATTGGAAAAAAAAATATACTTAGTAATAAAAAAAGACTTTTTTCTAAATTACAAGACAAGAAATCAGTAACAAAAGTATTTGAAGAGCTTTCTAAAAGATATAGTGCCAGAAAAGGGGGATACTCTAGAGTTCTTAAAGCCGGTTTTAGAACCGGTGATGACGCACCAATGGCAGTAATAGAATTGGTTGATAGAAATCCTGAAGCTAGAAAAATTGATAAACCCAAAAAAGTAGAAACAAAAGATAAAAAAGAAGTACCACAAAAAGTTGCGGCTAAATAATTAAATTTAATTCTACATGCCCCAAAAGTTTACAGTAGAAAAAGATTATCACAACACACGCTTTGATAAATGGTTTAAGTCTAATGTAAAAGACTTACCTCAGTCACTTATAGAAAAAATTTTAAGAAAAAATAATGTAAAAGTAAATAGAAAAAAAATTAAAACATCATATAGAGTTCAAATAGGTGATGTAATTGAAATATATAGAATTGAAAAACTTAAGGTAGCAGATAGACCCAAAACTATAAAATATAAACCTTCGAATAAAGAAATAGGGCAGTATGATAATTTTATTTTAGAAAACAATGAAAATTTTTTAATTATAAATAAACCACCAGGTATTGCAGTTCAGTCTGGAACAAATTCTTTTAGAAATATAATAGATATACTTAAAGATACAAAATATTTTGAAAATACTAAACCTTTTATAGTGCACAGACTAGATAAGGAAACTTCTGGTGTTTTAATAATTGCTAAAAATAGAGAATATGCCCAATTATTTACTTCCCTTTTTAGAATTAGAAGAATACATAAAACATACTTAGCTATTACCCACGGAAAAGTTTTATCTAAAATCAAAACTATGGAGGATGACTTAATTTCGTATGAAAATGGAAAAAAAATTAAACAAAAGGCCATTTCTCATTTAAATATTTTAAAAAGTTCATCAGAATACTCATTAGTTGAATTAAATCCTATAACAGGAAGAAAACATCAATTAAGAAAGCAGTTATATAATATTGGCAATCCTATAGTTGGAGATAATAAATATTTTATAAACAAAAGAGGAAATAAAAAAGAAAAAATCAATTTATTATTACATGCTTATAAAATTAAATTTATGATTAAAAATATTAAATATAACTTTAAAGCAAAGTACACTTCTGAATTTGAATCTTTCTTAAAAAAAAATCTTAAATCTTTTTAAAATTCAAATAAAAAATCTCAGAAAGATTTTTGTTTACCTTTGTTATTTTCTTTTTTTTCTCATTGTAAATTGACGTAACTTTTTCGTTATCTAAACCACAAGGCATTATTTTTTTGTACTTTTTAAGATCATTATTGATATTTATTGAGCATCCATGAAAAGCCACCCATTTTGATACACGCACTCCAATCGCTGCTATTTTCTTTTTTTTTACCCAAATACCAATTTGTTTTCTATCTGCTTCACTTTTAATGTTATATAACTTTAAAAAATCAATAATACTTTTTTCTAAAACGTGAATTAAATGTCTTATATCTCTTTTTTTCTTATTTAAATCTAATGCAAAATAAATTATTTTTTGCCCTGGATTATGAAGTGTAGTTTTACCACCTCTATTAGTTTTAATAACTTTTATCTTTTTATCTAGAATTTCAGTCTTTTCAGATCTAATACCAGCTGTATATGTTAACGGATGTTCTAATATCCATAGCAAATCTCTTGCATTTCCGCTCTTAATTAATTCAACTCTTTTTTTAAGAAATTTTATTGCTGTTTTATATGGTATTTGCTCTTTACTTATTTTAATTTCGATGTTCATTTAAATTGAATTTTATCACTATATGAACTATTAGTCTCAAAAAAAACAATCAAGGACTTTTATGAGTTTAGTAAAATCCAAAGATGCTAAAAAAGTTAATTTTGATTTTAATAAAGATTTTATTAGTATTTTTAGCGATAAAATTAACACTGGAGATTTAAAGTTTATTAACCAAACTTTAAAAGACCTTCATCCTTCAGATGTAGCTAATTTAATAGAAAATTTATCAGCAGATACTAGAGTCAAATTAATTGAAATTGAAGAGTTTAATATTGATCCAGAAATCTTTATTGAAATAAATGACTCAATTCAAAGTGAAGTATTACAACTTTTATCTACCGATTCAGTTGCTAAAATTTTAAAAAGACTAGAGTCGGATAATTCAATAGCAATATTAGAAAATTTAGATAAAAATAAAAAAAAGGCAGTACTTGATAAATTACCACCTAAAGATCGTTTTTTATTAGAGGAGGGTCTTAGTTATCCTGAAGACACTGCTGCACGTTTAATGCAAAGAGAATTCACTGCAGTTCCAAGTAATTGGTCTGTGGGTCAAACCATTGATTATTTAAGAGAAAGTAAAGATCTACCAGATGAATTTTTAGAAATATTTATAGTAGATAATGATTTTAAACCCATAGGTACTGTTTCTTCCTCTAGAGTTTTAAGAACTGCTAGAGAGTCTAAAATGAATTTAATAATGAGTGAAATGCCAGTTTTAATACCAGTAAATATGGACAAAGAAGAGGTAGGACATGCTTTTGAAGAATATAATCTTGTTTCTGCTGGTGTTGTAAATAAAAATAATAAATTAGTTGGGATGATAACAGCAGATGATGTTGTTACAGTAGTAAAAGAAGAAGCCGAAGAAGATGCATTAAGGTTAGCTGGTGTTGGCGATGAAGAGATTACAGATAGTGTTTTAGTAAAAACTAAAAGAAGATTTAATTGGCTTTTATTAAATTTATTTACTGCTTTACTTGCGACTTGGGTAATTAGTAAATTTGGAGCGTCTATTGAACAAATGGTAGCATTAGCATTTCTAATGCCAATAGTAGCTTCAATGGGCGGTAATGCAGGAATGCAAACTTTAGCAGTTACAATAAGAGCGATAGCAACAAAAGAACTATCAACTGGAAATTTTAATAGAGTAGTAATAAAAGAATTTTTAATCGGAATCTTAAACGGATTCATTTTTGCAATAATTACTGCTGTTATTGTTCAACTATGGTTTAATGAAATAAAACTATCATTACTGATAGCTATATCGATGGTGCTTAATATGATAGTAGCTGGACTTTTTGGTATACTTGTACCAGTCTCCTTAAAAAAATTAAACATTGATCCTGCTCTCGCATCTAGCGTTTTTGTGACAACGATTACAGATGTTATAGGGTTTTTGTCTTTTTTAGGTATAGGTTCTTATTTTTTTCTAAATTAAATATTATCTATTAATCTTATATTCGACACATAATATCCAATAAAAATATTAAAATTTAACTTGGTTGGTTTTTTTTGTGGATTTCTTAAATTAATAATCTCTATATAATCAATTTTTTTTACACCAAATTTTAACAAATTATCTTTTATTTTTTTAAAATTAAAG
>MDTB01221685.1_pt1 | contig 12229 bp, 10 predicted proteins | sample 811161 | NCBI WGS metagenome assembly MDTB01 (sample SAMN05326650, study PRJNA326480) | marine metagenome | isolation source: seawater | place: Mediterranean Sea | collected 2009 | reverse complement strand
GGCATGGCACAGGACGTGAGCACACACGAGGCAGACCCCAATGCTCAAAGCGTGGCCATTGTGCGACAACAAAGTGCATACCTTGAGGTCGCCCTGCTGCTCCGCCGAGCCCTCGAGGCCGGTGTACTTCTGCGAGGCGTGCGTGCGCGCGTGTCAGAGGAGGTCTCAGGCCAACAGTGGCCAACGGGGCCATCAGTGGCCAACGAGTGGGGGTTTGCACGCTCACCTTCTGCTGGAGGATGGAGCGCATGGCCTCTGCCGACGGCTGCCACGTGCCCTTCTGCTTCTGCAGGCAGAGCTCGTTGAGCGAGGCGCGGACCGAGACGACGACCGAGCGGTTGAGCGGGTTCTCGGGCTGCGCCGTGGCAAATGCGGCGCCCTCCGCAAGGCTGGCGTCGACCGGCTGGGCCTCGGTGATCGCGGCGGCCATCGCCTCCGACGGGCTGGGAGCAACAGTCTTCTCGGAACGAACCGACATGAGTCCTTCTTTGGGATCTACTTGTAACTGTGACGAGGTGGGTTTATTGATTGTTTGATACTCATGCTAACTCGGTGACTCTGGTACAGGGGCCGACGACACTGTAACCGGCGGGGCCACCGCAGCCCTCGCCTGCGGTGATAATATGTGCGACTGCATCGCCAAAGTCATCTGATCAATAGGCGGCCAAAACGTAGGGGCGTCGCTGGGCACGAGCGTGCCATCGGAGTAGACGGACCATGCACTGCTATGCGACGAAGTGCCCGAGAGACTAGCACTGTCACCGGAGCTTCCCTCTGGCTTGCTCTCTGCGACCATCGGCAACGCAGCGAGCGAAGCAATGCCAGGTGCGACGGCGCCGTGGGCAATGGCGTCGCGCTCAAGATCCACAAGCTCTCCCGACTGGATGCGGTCGAGAAGGAGGCCGTGCGTGTGCTCGCCGAGCTCCTCGCCCTGCGGCCACACGGCGCGCCGGTAGCAGTCCAACTGCAACCGGATGCCCTCGACCTCGGACAACCCTTGCCCGACCAGCTGTCCACGAGCAACGCCCACGCGCGCCCGCTCCATGGCCCGCCGCTCGGCGTGCCAAGCGCCGACCATGCACGCGTCGCTGGTGTCGGGCAGCCGCCACGCGTCCAGCGCGGCGTGCGCGTCTCGGAGGCACGCTTGCAATTGAGCGCTGAGGCCAATGGCGTCGTCGGCGTCGAATGCCATGACCTCAAATGCTACGAGGAGTGCTGCTGACAACCCGATCACCACACCTGGGTGTCCCACGCGCGAGTGGATCGCGTCGCATCGCTTCATTTCGCGCATGCGCGAGTACTGTGCGCGCAAGACGCGGTGACAGGCCATGCCACGTATCAAATGAGCTCGGTCCTCTCCCGTGCAAGTCGCGACCGCGCGACCACCCGGTCCGAGCACTTTGCGCAAGCACTTGAGCACCAGGGCAATGCTGTGCTTTGTTCCGCGGCTGTGCAGACTCAGATTACCAAGGGTGCACCCAAAGACAGTACCACACGAGTAGTGTTGTGACTCGTACGCCATACGCCCTTTGACCGCGCGCATCGGCCCACCCGCTTGGTCGCCCCGCTTGACGCCTCGCGGCGCGACCAGGAGCCGCCGCACGACGAGGGTAGCTCCTCCAATAACTGCTGCTTGCCACGCTAAACGACAAGGCATGTAATGTGACTCGCGTGCCGCGGCTTCCACAGCGTCGAATCGAATCAACTCCGCTTCGTCCTCGTCGTCGCACGGCGCCATGACGGACACTGCTGCTGCTTTGGGCTCCCTGGGCTCCGACCTCGCCTTTTCGGTGTCGTTTGGCATTGGCAGAGAGCTGCTCGACGCGGCGCATGAGGCGCAGATGTCGGAAGACGAATTGATCGCCGCCGTGCTCACCGTGTCCATTGTCATGACCGCAGCGCCTCGCACGTTTATCGCCATCACCAAGGAGTTGCGCGACTGTCGGCGCGCGAGGAAGGCACTCGTGCGCGTAGCACCTGATGCCAATGCAAACGAGGCCAAAGACCGACGTGCTACCGCAACGGAATCGGGCCTCATCGCATTCTTTGGGCTGCTGGTGGACATTGCCAAGCGGATTGCGATCTCGCTCTCCGTGCAGCTGCTGGCGGCCAACGTGCGCGCCAAACAAGTCACCCGCTCCGTGCGAATCGTCTCGTTGCTGAGCGTGGCAATCTTCTTCTGTACGTCGCCCACACCTTGTGCCAACGCGTCCTGCGTACTGACTGCCTTGCCGTCTGTGCTCGCAGTGTTTCTTGAGGCCTCCTCTTCCATCGGTCTCAAGGTGCGCAAACAGTGACCTTGCACTAGCGAGGGGTATCCAGGCGGGCACAACGCAGTTAAGAGTACAAACGGTTCCCCTCAGAAATGTTATCGGTATTTTTTGTACGACTCGATAACAATGTTGAAAAACACACTCAATTCTTATATCCCTCCATCGCCTACTAATTCCCCAGCTTCGTGTCACGCGCCTCCTCGCTGCACGTGGGACAGTCGGCGCAGCACTTGGGCTTCTGCTCCGCTTTGTGGCACGCGCCAATGGGGTACACCCACACCGAGTTGGTGAGGTCCCACGTCGCCTCGCCTTCAATGGGCTTGACAGGGTCGCCGGTGAAAAAGCCGTACACGTACTTCTTGCCGGTGGCCTCGGAAATGGAGGTGTCGATTTGGACGTGCCTCAAGTGCGGGGTGTAGTAGGACACGTCGTGGGCTGCGTTGACGGCCCATCCTGAGCCAGACGGTATCTCGACACCCTGGCCAAGAGCCTCAATCTGCTCCAAGATGAACGGGAGGGCTGGCTCGAGGGCAGTGTTGGTGTACTGCTCTTCGGCACCATAGTCCCCAAGCACAAAGGTGTCGGCCTCGTGGCGTGCCTGTCCTTCCGGCGTACCGCCACAGCCCTTGCCGAGCGGCGCGATGCGTTGTTCGATGGGCACGAGCGTGCGATCCGGAAAGATGCGCCACTGTGCACCCACGGGGTCCCACACGCCATACTTGTCCTTGTGCTCCGTTGGCTTGTCCTGGATCCAGTACAGCTCTGCTGGGTCCTCCTCCACGGGCGTCTGGCCGTTGGACATCACGAGGCCGATTTCGTGCATGCGCTCCTGCGACAGGACCACCTTGTGACCCTCCAAGTCACACTGGATCCACTCGTTGGCCTCACCCTCTTGCATGTGCAAGTCAGTCTTTGCAAAGGCCTCGTCAAACCAGCGCTTGACATGCGCTTCTTCGGAGCTCATCGGCGCACGAGCCGTTTTTGCGGATGGCAAGACGACGTTCAGCACGGGCTGCTCAGGGGTCTCGTGCGTGGCAGCAGGTCTTGGCTTGCAAAAGTCGACAACCTCGTCCACCAGACCTCCCATCACCGGTGCCTGCACACCCAAAAGGTAGGATTGGCGCGCACGAAACATGTGTTCCAAGTCGCCCTTTTTGGGCAGTTCTGTGACGATGACACAGTCTTCAATCTCTTCGTCGAGGTCGTCCATGGCCTCCATCTCGGCCGCGTGGTGCACAGCTTGCGACTCGGCTAATTCTAGGAGCATTTGCTCGTCGTCTTCTTCATGCGCGACGCTCTCCGTCTCCACAGCGCTCACAACGGGCGCGCCGGTTGCGACCGGCTTTCGGTCGCGCAACCGCAACGCCGCGACCATGTCATTGAGACTGAGCGCCGACATGTCCCCAACCCCCCTTTACTAGAGGGTTTGGCGTCGGTACTAATTTAGCGCACCCATCCACCAGGAGAGTCCCTTCGAAGTGCCACCGGCTGCGATTGCAACAGCTTGGTGTAAGTAGGCACGCGTCGGTAAGCGAGTAGGACCGACACGCGGCAGTGTTTTTGGACAAGGGAGACTCCCTTCGAAGTGCTGACGCTAGCCCTGTCGCGAGCTCCATACAACAGACAGTTGGACCAAACACGCGATGTCGGAGCTTGATGTCCAAACGGATACACCCGCCCGCCTCGAATTGATGGGCATCCCCGACGACCTACTGGCCATTGTCGTGACGCAGCTGTGTGGTGGACAAGACGTACACGACATCGCGTGCTGGAAGCACGCGTGCCAGCTGGCGCAGACGTGCACCACGTGGGCGCGCTTGGTGGTCAACTCGTACCACTGCAACGAGGACTTTTTGGGGGAGTATGTCGGCCCTGACGTGGAGGATGAGGACGACCCGTTCAAAGTGGCCACATTGCTCGTCGACCGTGGCATTTGGCACTATGAGCCCAAGATCACGGTCGAGTTCACGTATGGTGGTGTGTCCACAATGCACCGTGCGGTACCGCCCTATGTGCACGCGCTGCACATCAAGGTGCCCCTGCTGTTGAAGGACGTCTTGCGCGTGTTCCACAAACCGCCGGGCTGGGAGCCGGCCGCCAAGCTCGCACTCTCGCGCAAGGAGTCTCCGCCTTGGTCGGGCTGCTTTCCTGTGGACAAACTGCCCGAGCCACCGGAGCGCGTGCGCGTCTGTGGCACCGTGGAGGCAAAGTACGTTGTGGAGCGCAAAGATCCAATCGTGGACGCACGCGGGCAGCGGTGGTATGACGAGTCGACGGTATCACTCTCGCTTCCCGCGGCCACTCACGTCGTGGCAACCTGTTCCACAGTCGTCGCAGAGTTTAAGCGCGGCGAACGCGCGCACTACGTGGACGACCTTGAGATTGGCTTGAACGGCATGTTTACGCCAGAGTTTCTCGCGCTTCCAACCATCCGCAACTTTTTTGAAGCCTTGGAGTTGGACCCCGAGGAGCCGCCCGACCTCTACTATCGCTTCAACCCGGGCGAGACGCGTCAGCTCGCGAGCTACCCCTACTGGGACCACAAGGCTCTCGAGGCTCTCGTCTACCCGCCCGTCAAGCGGCAACTGTCCGACTCGGACGACGAGGAAGACTGGGACGAGCGCCGTCGCCAAAAGGAGCGTACACGCGCAGCCATCTCGGCGCAGTATGCCGATGAGGCCTTGGGCGAGAAGCACCACACGAGAGGCTCGGAGCACATCTTGCCCGCGCACACGTCGCCGGTGGCGGTGCCCATCCCGGGGTCGGCGGCGGCCACGCTGCTGGCGCAGCAGGCCGCGGCAGCGTACGAGAGCGGCAGTGAGAGCGAGCCGTCGGCCGCCAGCGGCGTGCCGGACGAAGAGGACCTGAGCGACGTGGAGGAGGAGTTGCCACCTCCCTCAGCACCTCCCTCAGCACCTCCCGCTCCAGCGCGTGTCGAGTACGACGGCAGCAAGCTGCAGCTGTGCTCGCGTGGCGTGCGCGTGCTCGGCAGCGGCTGCACCAAGTGCGCTTGGGGCATGAGCTGGAAGGGTCACAACTGTGGCAGCCATGGCTGCAGCAAGTGCCGCAACCCGGACTACGTGCCCAGCGGGAACGGTCCTCCAGAGTGGCAGGAAAAGCATGCCCAGCTGCTCGAGCAGTGCCGGGCACTCTCGGCCACGGCCGCGCCCGACGCGCCCGACGCGCCCGACGCGCCCGACGGCCCGCGCGAGGAGGGTGGCGAAGCGGGGCCGTCTGGGTGCTGCCGAGCTCCCTACCTTTGCCCACTCGCGGACAGCGACGACGAGAGCTTGAGCGACATCCTTGAGTCGGTGGGCGCATCCACCTGGATGGACGGCGCGCTGCACATGCGGGACACGCGGGTCGGCCGGAGCGAGCGGGTTCGCCGCCCGATTGGGTAACCCGGGTTATTGGGTTATCGGGTTATCGGGTTATCGGGTTATCGGGTGTGCGGGAGTCCCTTCGAAGTCAGCGTGACCGCGAGTGTCTCAAGTAAGAGTGAAGGAGGATACGGCCAGTCGTTGCCCGTGTCTGCATTCGTAACCGGGAGCGCCCAAGGTTGCGCCCGCCTATAACTCGTTCCTCGGTACTATGGAAGCGCTCGTGAGATTGGAGGCCGCGGAGGAGGCTGCAAAGGCACGCGCCACGCTGTGCGGCAAAGCGCTCCGCGAGCATTTGCTCAAGAGCAAGGATGAGCTCAAGGCGGAAGAGGAGGCCTTCCGCGCAAAGGCCGAGAAGGATGTCGGCGCGTCCAAGGAGACCATCCACACGCTGGGCAGCATTGCTAGGAATCACATGCACTTTATCACCTTGTGTGCCGAGTGGAATGCGGGCAAGCCGGGCGTGCGCAAGACCAAACTGGCGTTTGAGAGGCTTGCCGCGTCGGAGCGACATCCTTACACTCTGACCATGACATCGTGCTGGGCCAGCCGGCCGTACTTGTTTGACGGCGGTCTCAAAGAGGCATGTCTGTACCAATTCAAGCTGCTGCGCAAAAAGGGTCTGGACCCCGACGCAGACACTGGTCAGATCCAGTCGGAGATTCACAAGATTGGCAAGGCCGTCGAGATGCTCAACAAGTGGGCGGGCGAAACGCAGATGGACCACTTTTTCCCTGGGCATGGCGGGTTCCGCAGACAGCAAGCCGCGTCACAGCAGGTTTGTGAAATTGAGCGCAAATACGGCGGTCCCATGGATCGAGAGGAGAAGTACAAGCGCTTCCCGTGTCTGCGCCCCGGCTGGCCGGATGAGCTCGGGCAGCAGAAGCTCGACTTTGAGATTGAACTGGAGGCACAGGAGAAGCGCCAGCAGTTGCGTGAGAAGGAGTCTGAGGAACGCTACAAGACAAAACAGTCCAAACTGTCGGAGCAGGCCATGGCGGCCGCGCGCCTCAACAACAAGGCTGCCGGTCGCGAGGAGGAGGACGAGGTGCAGAAGGGAGGCTACGAGGGCGAGCAGGCGGCGGTCTTTGACAACATCTTTGGCGACGGCGAGCAAGATTCGGCAGAGCCGCTGTCGCCGTCACTGCAGCCTCGGCAGGCCAGCCCCTACCAAGAGGGTCCGCGCGAGGAGGGCGGGTACACTGAGGAGCGCGTCGAGGAGCGCGTCGAGGAGCGCGTCGAGGAGCGCGTCGAGGAGCGCGTCGACCGGCGCTTCAATCCAGAGCCGGACAAGGCACCCGTCTTCAAGCGCCTCCGCAGCGAGCGCACGCTCTGGGAGGACGCCACCGCGGCCGGCGGCTTTGCGCAGTCGGACGACGAGGACGAGGCACACATGCACAAGAAGCGCCGCGCGGAGGTGTACGGGTTTGGCGATGAGGACGTTGATTTGGACGAAGCCGAGATGACCAATGGATACTACTGAATGTTGCACTGTGTAGATAAGCCGTAAAAAAGTGCATGAGAGGACGAGTGACAGAGGTGCCGCGCGGCTGGATGTCCAGGCGAACCGACGCGGATGTAGCACGCGCGCGGACCAGAATTGAGCGCGTCTTGGAAGCGGGCATTGTACATTACAAAGCGCTGCCGGCAACGGTCACAGTCGGCGCGCAGGCGGTCCAAATTGCACACCCACACGACAAGTCGCATTTGAAGTACTTTCGCGTATTGACGTGGGATGGGTACAGGAAGAAAAGGAATGTCGTCGAGAAGGCAAACTACACCTTGCCCAAGATGCCAGAGGTGTCGGAGCGGATGACGGACTGGGAGTACGAGCAGAGGAGCAAGGCGGCGAATGGGGTTTTGGAGTTGGACACACGTCAAAACGGTGTGCAAACACGCGCGTTTGAACTGGAGCAGATACTGCGCAACGCAGATGGGTTCATGTCCGAATTTGAGCACGGATTGCGAAGCAAATCCACACCAAAGGGGGTGCTACCGTCTTTGGACAATCGGTCCGCTGACGACCAACTCAAGTCGTTTAAGTTTGAAGAGATAATGCGAGCTACAAGAAACGTGCCCATGCCGTGACCGGGAGACTCCCTTCGAAGTAGCCGCGCGTGCAAACGACCGAGCTAAGAGTAGGAGACTTTGTGTAACAGGTGTGTTGGGGTGTTGGGGTGTTGGGGTGTTTGGGGTGTGTGCGTGTGTGTTTGAGATAAAGGGTTGTCGCCCTCGGACCCGCGTCCCTCTCAGACTTTTTCCATTGGTAGTTGTTTCCCCGCTAACCTGAAACGCACCGGTTGCATATTCTTGTGCGCGTGCCAGATTTCCGCCCGCCTAGATGTCCTCACGCAACGCCGAGATGTCTGAGCTGGAGCGTGAGTTGATGGCACAGCCGCCGCCGTCGCCAGGGCAGAAGCCGCTGCGCGCATCGGAAGCGGCGGCCATGCTGCGCGCACCGTCAAGTTGTGCACCGGCGGCGGCGCCGAGCACCAGCAGCAAGGCTGCCGGCAAGCGTCCCGTAGAAGCGGAAGCGCCCAAGCCGGCGGCCAAGAAGGCCATGTTCAAAAAGGAAAAAAACTTGGCCTCCGACGGCCATGCCTCCACGCGCGAGGCGGACGACAAGGCGATGCGATACGTGCGCATCTTGCAAGAGGGTGCCAATGGCGTGCCCGGCATCCTCGCAGTTGCGGATCGAAACGGCGACCCTCTCATCCCGTACATGCACCAGCGCCAGGCTGTCAAAAAGGCAGCCGAGTCCAACCGCCAGTTTATGCTCCTCGCACACGACGCGGGCACCGGCAAGACCGCCACCTTTTTCCAGTTGCTCGCCGCCATGGAGCTCCTCGTGAGTGGCGGCGCGCGCGCCATCGTCACCGTGCCTCCGTCCACGCTGGACCAGTGGCAAGACACCGCAAACGACTGGCTCAACATGCGCAACAAGGAGCTGTGCATCGTGCGCACCAACAAGATCAAGGAAATCGATCCCATGATGCTCAAGCGCGTGCGCGTGCTCATCATCTCCCGCCACTTGCTCGCCTTGCTCTACAAGCAGTGCTGGGAGTACAAGCCCAAGTATGAGCAGACGGACCGTGGGCACTGGGTTGGCAAGTGGGTGCGCAAGGAGGGCTTACCGCTGCATCCCTTTTGGCAGGAAAAGTGGGACCTCATGGGCGTGGACGAGGCTCATGTACGCGAGCACAATGCGATTGCCATGTCGTGTGTCGTCCTTTGCTGACCTGCGGACTGCCCTACTCACCATCACAGTTTATGCGAACTCCCACCACCGAGTGGTGCGTGTCGCACAATCAGCTGGCCACCGGCGTCAACCTCGGCAACGGCAAGTGGGTCGGCGGCTGCCGCAAGCGCGTCGCACTGACCGCCACTCCCGTGTTCAACAAGCCCCTCGACATGGTCGGCTTGTGCAAAGCCATCAACACCAACCTCGAGTTCCAGGACAAGAAGTACTGGTCTCTCGACAAGCAGGGCAAGACCATCAACCCGCACACCGTCAAGGCGTTTCAAAAGCACACCGATCGCGTCAAGGATGACATCCTCAACCTTCCCGAGATTCATCAGGAGACCTTTTCCTTTGAGGCAGCGTTGACGGAGGAAGACGCCGTGCAGTACAACTCGTACCAGGAGTCTGCAAAGACGCTCAAGCGTGCCATGGAGAACGAGTCCGGCAAGCCCCCGTCACAGGACTTGCACAAGCTCATGCTCTTGTTGGCGCGCATGCAGCAAATGCTGGTATCGCCCAAGCTCGCCAAGTTGGGTGCTGAGTACTTTAAGAAGAATCCCATCGAAATCTCCAATGCTGCCAAGCAGGCCACCGGCTCGCTCATTGCGGTGTATGAGCGCATCCGCCACTTGCAGCGCGCGGGCCACGCGCGTGTCATCGTGGCGTGCAACCATGTAGAGCTCATGAAGATTGCGCGCCAGTACCTGATCAACCGTGGCGATCGCGACGAGAACGATGCGGTCGGCGAGATTTTCATGTACGACGGCACGCTGTCGCTGCTGCAACGCCAGTCGGTGCGCACCCAATTCCTTGGCGCACGCAGTGCCGTGCTCTTCCTGTCCGTTGGCGCCGGTGGCACCGGCCTCCACCTCGTGCCATCGTCGCCAGACCAGCGCGAGGAGGCAGAGTTTTGCCGCGCCATGATCTTTTGGGGATCGCGCCCCTTTTCGCCACAACAAGTGTGGCAAACCCTCAAGCGCATCCACCGCATCGGTCAGCGCTACGAATGCCACGTGCACCATCTCATTGCAAATGGGTCGGTCGACTACGCAATCAGCTGCGTGCACGAGGACAAGGCTGGCCTCGCCAGCGCCATCGTGGACGATGACTGGTCCAACTGTGACCAGCAGGGTGGCAACTGGCGGCGCACGGGTCGCATCGTCGACATGTGCAGTCCCATGCTTGCGACTGGCAACTTTCCATCGCAGCTGCCCAGCATCCCGGTCGCACCGCCCATCCTAGCACCCGGCAGCAACGGTGCCGGTTCTTCTGGCGGTTCTGGCGGTTTTGGTGTCGGCAACCCCGTGCAGCCAGTCGCGCCGCTGCAGAGCCAATTCTTTCGTGCCCCGCTGCAGCAGGCTGCAGTTCCCGTCGTGCCACCGGCGTCGGCGGCACCGGTCGTGTCGGCAGCCGCGGGGACGGTGACGGTCGTGGCCCCGCGGCTGCCTCGTCCAAACACGGTCCCCGTCGCGCCCGACCCTCTCGGCATAGGTGGCAACTTTCAGGTCAAGCCGCGTGTCAAGCCGCTGCCAAAGCCGGCCACTGTCAACTTTGGCCGTGCCACCATCGATCCGTCTGTGATGGCCGCCGCGCAGCGCGCGCAGGGCGTACTCCCGAGTGTGTAGTGCGGTTCCAGAGGGGTCCTATGTTCCGGGAGTGTGCAAGTCTGGGTGCACCTTGTGCACCGCGTGTTGTTTCTTGTAAACTCGAGTTTGCAAATACCATACTCAATCCGACTCAGACCCGGACCCCGACTCGGACCCCGACTCGGAGTCTTGCTCCTCCTCCTCCTCCGAATCCTCTTCCTCCACCGGCTCGTCGTCGCTGTCCTCGTCCGAGTCGGCTTGCTTCCCGCCGGCGGACAGGATGCACTTGGCCAGCTCGTAGCCGAGGTCAAAATACCACTCGTCGACCGTGTCCGTCGAGACGTCCGAGATTGCTTTCAGTGCGCTACGAGCCGTCGTCGCAATGTAAAAGCGGTTGGAGAAGGCAGTCTCCGAAAAGAGGGACGTTAGCGCGTGAAGCCGCGTGGCGTCCGCCACGCCGCGCCGCCACGCCTCCGCGACGGTGCCCTTTTTGTGCTCTTCGACGGTGACTCGCTGATCTTGGTTGAGCGACTCGAGAAAGTCGTCAAGACTCTCGTCGCCAAAACTGTGCATTGTGCTATTCTCGCATTCGAGCGACTGGATGTTGTCAATGTGCACTGTGGCCGCTTCCCTAAGTTCCTTGTCGCACCAGGCTGCCAACTCGGAGAGCAGTTCGTCGCCCGCAAACCCGGACGCAACCTCCTCGGTCGAGGCGGGCGGATTGTGCTGCTCCTCTACGCGCGAACGCTTGGCCATTGTCGCGTGTCCAGCAGAGACGAGTGGGGAATGCCACGGTTGCATAGCGAGTCGTCTCGGCAAACGCTAATTGCCACAAGGCACTCGGACGCGGGACTGCAAGAGCAGGTCGCACACTCAACCCGCATGTCCGCCCGCCTTCATCACAACCCACACGCGCCGGCGGATGCCCTGTCAAACTTCATGTATTACCATTCGACTCCTGGCGAGTGGTACCCAGAGGCGGCGGCCGCCTTTGGCGGGGCGTCTCCACCGCGACGTCGCCCCGCCCCCCTCCGCCAACGTCACGGCCACCAGCGCAGCTACCCGCCACCCGCGCTCCCAAGCACCGACTCGGGCGAGCTGATGCAAGGGTCCGTGGTCGCCCCCGCCAATCCGACGATTACCGTGTCGGACGACCAGCTCCGCCGGGCCTTTGGTCCCTCGCCAATCTTTGGTGGGCCTGGCAGCCCTGGCGTCGTCCCCGACGAGTGCCGCCCTCGTCCCGTGCTGTTGCGTCCGTCGGCCCCGACGCCCAGCCGACAGGCCTCTGAGAGCACGGACGTGCAAGCCGAACTCGAGGCCATGAAGAATTTGAGCGTGGAAGAACTGCTCACCGTGTTCAAGGGGTCGCCGACGCCGAGCCGCGACGGCTCGCCGGCACCACTCGCCATAATTCCCACCGCGCCACCCGCCTCGCCCCTCCCTTCCCCACCCTTTGACGACTCGCCATGGAAGCGTGCGGTCGTCGGCGGGCGCATGGACTACTGGCCCCCGCTGCCCGCGGGACCACCTCCCGGCCATCACAACTTTTATTCGCACGCCTAACGCTCCCGCGCTCCCGCGCTCCCGCGCTCCCGCTCGGCCACCCGCCTTCCACTTGTCTGCCACTTGTCTGCACGGGTGTTGGAAATGAGGGTGAGCGAAGGCTTCGCTGCGTTCGCCTGGAGAACTGCAACTTGTCTGCCACTTGTCTGCACGGGTGTTGGAAACTTGACTTCAAAAAGGGGAAGT
>MDTB01172175.1_pt1 | contig 12229 bp, 12 predicted proteins | sample 811161 | NCBI WGS metagenome assembly MDTB01 (sample SAMN05326650, study PRJNA326480) | marine metagenome | isolation source: seawater | place: Mediterranean Sea | collected 2009 | reverse complement strand
TAAAATTTACTATACTTCAAATTCAATTTTAGAAAACTTAAAGTTAATGTTTAGCTTAATATTTAATAAATATGATTATCTTATAATTTTTATTTGTATTTTTATCAGCGTTTATTAAGATCTTATTTATAAATTCCTCATGTAATTTTGATGACTTTAGATCTTCCAAACCAATTTTGTCTCTTGTGGGAGCTAATTTTTGATGCATCCCAAGTGACACAATTTTTATCGCATTTCTCTTATAACTCCACCTATAAAATTCATGGTCATTTCTTGATTCTCCACCTTTTTCATAAAAAAATTTTATTTTTTCATTATTAATTTTGTTTAATTCCTGTCTTATTTTTTCCCCAATGTCTTTTTGATCGTCGTAGATATATATATTTATTTTAGAAGTATAATAGTTGTTATAACTATTACTATGGAATAGAAGTAATATAGACAAAATTATGGTAAGTAATATTATGAGTTTCTTTTGAATTGAAATGTTTAAAAAAATCTTTAAAGAGCTCAACATTTTTTTGCTTGTATTATTAATATTTTGTCCTGTAAATATAATATTTTATTTAGGTGAAAATAATTTTATTTTATTTAATCAATCATTTTCCTATAGTTTTCAATCATTATTTTTTAATGATAGTGTAATTGAAATTTCCAGACATACTTATTTTGCTTTGCCATTAAATATTTTAACTGGAATAGTTTTATTAACTAATATCTATAAGAATCCTAATCACTACTTTAAAAATAACGGGCATTTGTATATTTACTTTTTATTGTATTTGTTGATTAATATTTTAATATTAAGCTTTTTGCTTTTTAATGAAACACAGTTCAGACTTATAAAAAATTTCATATCAGTTAATTGTTTAATTTTTTTTATTTATTGTTTGAATATTTATTGTAAGAATATTTCATATAGTAATTTAAAAAAAATTGAAATTTATTTTTTAAATTTTTTAGCAATTATATGCATTTCAAATTTAATATATAATTTTCTTTGGTTTGACAATTCGATAATTGATCAAACAAAAGGGCAATTTATCCTTGGGCTTCAAATAGCACATTATCTTGATTATTTTCCACCAGTTATATTACTGACAATAGTATATCTTTTGAGTATTATTAAACTAGAAAATATAGATTTAAGTATATGTATTTATTTACTAATTTTTATATTTTGGTTTCTTTATGCCATGGGCATAGGTTTAACTTCTCTTAACAAAGGCGCAACTATAACAATTTATTCTTTTCTAATAATATTTATAGTCACAATCAAATCTAATTTTTTAAAAAACTTTATTAAAAAAAATTTATATTTGCTATATTTTCCATTATTAGTTTTTCTTTATTTAGCAATTTTCCAATTAACTTTAGTTTATGGAGTAGATGCCTCTATAGCTGATAGACTTAGAACATTTACGAGAAATTTTGATGAAAATATTAATTATTTAATACCAATTATGACAGACTCAAAATATAATTATCATAATTTTCATAATGATTTTTTAGATATTTATTATTTATATGGAATATTTGCTTTTATAATTTTTAATTTTATTTTTTTAAAAATTAGAAAAATATTAAAAATAAATTATATTTTTGGCATTTATTTAATTGTTCTTTTTTCATTGTTTTCTCTTGTTCAAAATAATTTACTAAACCCATACTTCATAATTATTTTTTCATTTTTTATTGCTTTTGTTAGGAATAAAAAAAACAGTTATTAAATAATTTTTAATTGCATTAATTTGCTAAGTAATTTTTTTAAAATTAGTATGATTGGAAAAGAAAAATTATAATTTTTCAAAATCTTATAAACTTCAAAATTTGATAAATAAATATTTCTATATGATTTAGTACTTTCCCCACCTAATTTCATTTTTAATATAAATTTATTAAGATAATAAATTTTATAATCACAGAAGTACAAAAACCTAAGCATTAAGTCATAATCTGATGCAATTTTATACTTTAAGTTAAATAATCCATTTTTCATGTAAATTTTTTTTTTAATAAACAAGCTTGTGTGGGGGGGATGCCAACCATTTAAAAATTTGTCTTTTTTAAAGCTTCCAGGCTCCCATATTCTAATCAATTTATTATTTTTTGTCATTTTAATTTTTGCATAGATTATATCGAATTTTTTTTTCAAAAAAATTTTTGAAATGTTTTTTAACACATTTTCATCAGCGAAAATATCATCTGAGTGTAAAAAAAAAATTATATATCCTGAGCTTTTCTTGATACCTAAATTTAAAGCTTCATATAATGAAAGTTTTTTGTTGTAGAAATATTTAAAATTGAAATTTTTGGAATATTTTTTTTTTATAGAATTATTTTTACTACTATCGATTATAATATTTTCGTAAGATTTAAAAGTTTGATTTTTTAATGATTTTAATGTTGGTAATATATCTACTGGGTTTTTTGTAGCTGTAACTATACTAAACATTAACTTTTTTTTCATATTCAAGAATTATTTCTTTAATACCTTTTTTGATTTGAATTTTTGGTTTCCAATTAGTTAATTTTCTTAATTTATTACAATTTAATAATTTATTTTTAACTCCATCTGGATATTTTTTATTAAATTTAATTTTTCCAAAAAATTTTACTTCTTTTCTAATAATATTTGCGAGTTTTTTAATTGAGATATTTTTCTCCGTTCCAACATTTACTAAAAAATTATTACCACATATCTTTCTGAATTTTTTTTTACTAACTTTGATTATTTTTTCAATTGCTTCACATAAGTCGTTTACATGCATAAATTCTCTTAAAGGTTTTCCTGTTCCCCAGATTTCAACATTTTTTGAATTTTTATTTTTTCCTTCAACAAATTTCTTTATTAAAGATGGAATTACATGACTATCTAATGCATGATATTTATCATTCTTACCGTACAAATTACATGGCATTACAGCCCTGTAGTCAGTATTAAATTTTTCGTTATAATATTTGCAAAGTCTAACTCCTGAAATTTTTGCTAATGCATACCCTTCATTTGTTTGTTCAAGAGACCCATTTAAAATTTCATCTTCACTTATTGGATGTTTAGAAAATTTTGGATATATGCATGAACTTCCAAGAAATATAATTTTTTTTATTTTATTCTTGTACCCACATTGAAACAATGAATTTTGTATTTCAACATTTTCTACAAACATTTCAATCTTAGAAGTTGAATTGGCGTGGATACCTCCAGCCTTAGCAGCTGCATGTATTATTATATCAATTTTGTGTTTTTTTAGAAATGTATTTAATTTTTTTTTATTTTTTAAGTCTAATTTTTTTCTATTTATAGTTATACAATTATATTTTTTATTAAAGTATGATAATAAATTTGATCCAACCAATCCATTATGACCTGTTATGAATAATTTATATTTTTTCGATTTCATTCTTTATCATGTCATCTATGAGATCATTTATATCATATTTGGGTTTCCATTTAAGAAGCTTTCTAGCTTTGCTGAAATTTCCTTTCAGAGCAGGAACCTCAAGAGGTCTAAAATATTTTTTATCAACTCTAATTATTGTCTTACCATTTTGGTTAACACCTATTTCTTTTAAACCAGAACCTTTAAACTTTATAATGATATCTAACTTTTTACATGTTAATTTGATAAATTCTCTTATAGAGTAACTTTTTCCAGTGGCAATTACATAATCATCAGGTTTTTTGGTCTGTAAAATAAGCCATTGAGCTTTTACATAATCAATTGCATGCCCCCAATCTCTTTTTGCATTTAAATTTCCTAGGTACAAGCATTTTAGTTTATTTTTTTTTATTGCCACTAATCCATTTACTATTTTTTTTGTAACAAACGTTTCGCCTCTTCTTGGAGATTCGTGATTAAATAATATGCCATTTGCACAAAACATATTATATGAGTCCCTGTATATTTTAGTTAAATTAAAAGCCATTAATTTTGCAGCGGCATATGGTGATCTTGGATCAAAACCAGTTTTTTCTGATAACAAACTTTTATTGTTTCCATAAAGTTCAGAAGTTGATGCTTGATAAAACTTTGTTTTTTTTAATCCAAGAAATTTTATAGATTGTAATATATTTAAAGTTCCCATCGCATTCGTCATAGAAGTATAATATGGCTCGTCGAAAGAAACTTTCACATGAGATTGAGCAGCTAAATTATATATTTCATGAGGTTTTACTTTTGCAATTATTTCAGAGATAGATGAGGGATCTGTTAAATCTCCATAATATAAGTATAAATTTCTCTTTTTTGTCTGAGGATTTTGGTAAATGTGATCTATTCTTTGTGTATTAAAAGATGATGATTTTCTAATTATACCATGAACTTGATAATTTTTTTTAAGTAAAAATTCTGCAAGATAAGACCCGTCCTGACCAGTAATTCCAGTTATTAATGCTTTTTTCATAATATATTTTTTAAATCCTTAGATGTTATTTAAATTATGTCAAACTCATTTTTTTATTTGAATTATATTTTTGTGAAAAAGAACAGACAATCGATCTCCGCAATTACCATCAGAAAACACACAAAATTCTTTCTTAACTTTTGCTCTTTGGTATTTTTTGTAATTTGGATGTTTTAAATATTTTAAAAGCTCTTTTTTAAATTCTACTATATTCTCGCAAATAGATGTCGCATTAAATCTCATTAAATTTTTTTGGTGCGACCAATGATAGTACCATTTAATTCGATTATGTTTCTTGTAATCAAAACAAAGACTAATTACTGGTTTGTCTAAGTAAATTGCATCAAGAGAGGTTGTAGAAAAGAAATTTGCAGTAATTTCAGAATTATTTATTAATTTTGCTAATTCAAATTTTTTAAAATCTACATTTTTAAGTTTGTGCTCATTTGTACCTGCAATAAATAATTTATTAGGATGATTAATTTTAAAATTTTTATTTCTTATCTCATATTGTTTAAGCCAATTAGGAATAATTCCAGGATGAGATCTTATTGTTATTTCAAAATTTTTTTTATTTCTAAAAAAATTTTCAATTTCATTTAATGTGTATTTTTGAATATCGTAATTCACTAATCCAGGATTTGGTAAAAAAATTAGTATTCTTATTTTTTTTTTTATTTTAGACTGGGCGCTTAATTTCTTTCCATAAACATCAAATTGTGGAATACCAAATACATGAATATCCTGTTTATTTATTTTATTTAAATATGACATTTCATTTTTTAAAAAATTATTCCAGACATATACTTTCGAAGTGTTTAGTGGGTGTATAAGTTTAGTACTTGGATTGTCCCAGCTATGTACAAGTGAGTGTGTTTGTATATTCAATATTTTAGCTGCACATAGCAAACCTTTATCTTGTGAGGCATGAAGATGGAGAAAAAAAACACATTTTGGTCTTAAAAAAAAAAATATAATTAGATACCTTAAAGAGAAAAAAAATAAAAAAAAGTATAAAATAATTTTACATATTTGAAAAATAAAATTATTGCTTGTAATTATTGAGCAAATTTTTCCAAAGCAAAATTTATAATCATGTTCTATTATTTTGTCTAATTGTCTGTTGCTCTCAATTTCTTTTCTAATAATTTCCATAGTTTTCCATTTTTTCTTTCTACAAGTGAAATTAGTTAATAAAGAAGTTAAAAAAAAATAAACAGCTCTAAAAATTTTTGATGTAGATGAATAGTTATATTTTTTAAAAAAATTTTGATTGTTTTTTTTAAAAGGAGTATCTTTTTTTTTAATAGAAGAAAAAAGTATATAGTTATATTTTTTTTTATTAAATTTAAAAGAGCTCGAAATTAAATTTCTCAAGCACATGTTGTATGGCGCTGAAATTACAACATTATTTTTTTTCATTGTTTAAATTGTATTTTTGAACATGATTTATAAAGAATATAACAATCCAAAATGCAAAAGAATTCATATTGTTAAAAAAACTTCCAAATGTTTTATAAGGAAACAGAAAAATCAATAAATAAATTAACAAGTAAACTAAAAGAAAATTATTAAAGCTATTTTTTTTTAGGTAAGCAATGCTTCTAAAAGACCTATAAAACATATAAGAAATTGGAACCAAGAACAATACTAATCCAATGGAACCAATTTCTGACATTAATTCAAGGTACATGTTATGAGGATGTGTGGTACATGCATATTTTTTTTCTGGTATAAATCTTTTACACTCTTCCCTAAAACTTTTTATACCCGTGCCAATTAATTTGTTTTCCTTCCAAATATTAAACGCCGAATAATAATGATGCCCCCAATAAGTATTTTTTAAGCCTTGTACAAATATCCTATCATAAAAACCATCAAATCTACTTATTATATATGTTATTCTATTATCTAATTTTTTATCATCATAAATTTTAAAATTTTCTTTTTGAATTTCCGATGAATTGATTGAAGAGACCACTAGTATTATACCAATAGACAGAAAACATGTAGCTATATAGCTGAATAAAATCTTTTTTGACTTAAAAAATGTAAAAATAAAAAAAACGGAGAAAAATAAAATTGTATTTATTCGTTCACCACTAATTAAACATCCAATACTAATTATTAGGATTAAAATTATACTAGTTAAAAGATTAAATTTTTTTTGGTTATAATTCCAGACAATATAACTGATCACAAATGGAGAAAAAAAGGTTATGAAAGATCCAGTTATTGGTTCAAATCTAAACGGTATTGTTGTTCGATGCGCGTCAAGACCAAATTGAAATATAACTTGATAGATATTATAGCAAATAAGTAACAAACATATAACAAGTGCAGATTTTGAAAATTTTGATATTGCATCTGAATTATGTGGAATTAATAAGTTTAAAAAAATGAAGTATATAAAAAATCTTAAGTAAGCAATTCCTTTAAATATTGATACATCATAATTAGAAACCAGACTACTTAATGCAATAAATAAAAAAAATAACAAAAATAAAAAATATTTTTTAATTTCTATTAGAAAGCTATCTATTCTTATTGATCTAAAATTTAAAATTAAAAAAACAAAAAAAATAGCCTCTAAAAACAGAGGACCAAAAAAGTACATAATTGGAAATAAATATAAAAAGTTAGAATTAAATTTATTTAACATTTATATTTTTTTGACAAAATTTTTAAAAAACTTTTCTTTCGTATTATAAGCTTTATCATCAAACAAGTAATCAAAACGCGGTTTTCCCATTATCAACTTGTGGAACTTGAAACCCCATTTAATTAATTGATTATTCGTTTCTTTATATTTTTTCATTACTTTTAATTTATTTCCTTTATATCTTCCCATGTATCTTGCGGTATAAAAAACTACTTTGTTATTCTCATAGAGTTTATTGATAATTTTAATCATTTTTTTTTTGGGTCTAGATTTTTTGTATTGACTTTTATAAGTAATACAAATTGTGTTATCTATATCAAAAAATATAGATTTGTTTTTAATTTTCATTAAATTTTTTTAAGTATAGAATTGTGGATATATATACAATTATCCAAAAAGATATAAGCATTAACTTGTTAATATTAATTAAAGAACTCGTTAAAATTGGCATTACCAATAAAAAAGAATATATAATTAAAGCATTTTTAGAATTAAATTTATTTAAAAGCATATGGTGGAAATGATTTCTATCTGGTGTAAACGGTGATTTACCTTTTAATGTTCTAGACATGAATAATCGCAACATATCCAGGCCAGGATAAAGCATTAACAAAAAAATATTTTCTGCATAAAATTTATTATAAACATTTTCATTAGACATCTCTATTTTGTGGTTTGAAATTATTAGCTCTGCAAATATAATACATATTAAATATATTCCAGAGTCACCTAAAAATAATTTTTGATTCAGATTTAAAATAATAACTATAATTAAATTTACCAATAAAAAAATTAAAAATTCATTGTTTCCTATTTGATTATTTAATATTAGAAAAATGCAAAGAATAATAAAGTAACTTAATGACAATCCATCTATTCCATCAATCATATTTGATGAATTAACAAATAATAGAATACATAAAATTGAAAAAAAGATAGAAAAATCATTATTCAAATTAATAACTCCAATCTCATAAAAATAAAACTGATCTAATTGAAAAATATTTATAAAAATAGACAGAATTAATAAAGAGCCAAGTAATTTAAGAAATGCATTTATATTAAAGATATCATCTAAAAAACCTAAAATGAAAAAAAAACTGACTAAAATTATGAATTCTAATTGGATACTTTCCTCAATCACAAAATTGTATAAAATAATACTTGAAAATATAATAATACCACCAATTAGTGGAGTTGGTTTTTTATGAAACTTTCTTTTTTTGTTAGGCCTGTCTAATATAAATTTAAATAATCTTAAACTTGACAGTTTAATGAAAACAAAAACTATAATTGATATTAGAATAATATAAAGAAGTATATCTACCATTAATCGACATATTTATATTAAAATTTAATTAAAAACTAGTCCGGTATTATATTATAAAATTTATAACCAAATTTTTTCTTTATTTGTTTTATATGGTTAATATCATCTTTGAAACATGGACTATACTTCGGGTAGTAACACATTTGATAATTATTAAAAAAATAAAGTTTATAGCCTGAAATCACTTTTTCTTTCATTTCTACATTTTTAAAAGTGTTAGGTAAAAAATTATCCTCTTTGTCGTTATAGATTCTAGTTAAATTTTTTGTGAATAAAATAATTATAAAAAAAATTAATAGATAATTGCTTATATCTTTAAACCTAACTTCTAACTTACTAATTATTATCGCTATTAAAGGAGTTATAATTAATACTGATAGGACAATTAAAAATCCTGAACCATATCTAAACAAAGGAGAATTTATAAACCAAAAAATAGATCCAAATATAAAGAATATAGTTAAATAATAATAAGAATTTGAAATATGTGTCAACTTAAATTTTTTGTTTTTTAGGTAAAAAATAATTATTGAAAACACAAACAAAATAAATGCATAAAAACTAAAGATTTTTTCAATAACTTTTAAAAAATGTTTACTCAACCAAGTACTTAACCAATTAAAGTTAGATATATATGTTTGATAATTCATAGTATAATTAGAGTCACTAATTCCCATAGACCATGCCTTTGCGATTAAATATATATCTTGAACATTTAAGTCAGAACTGTCACTAGCTAACCATGAGGTTTCAACACACGTAAAATAAATCGGATAAATTAAACAGCTAGTGTTAATAAAATTTTTACCCAAGTATAAAACTGTTATAATGAAAAAAATTACAATAAGATTTGTTTTAAAAATATCTTTAAATGTCAAATGTTGACACAATAAAAATATTAAAGGTAACAAACAAATAAAAATATATGTAGTTCTGTTAAAAAATATAAAAAATATTAATATTAATAAAAAAGGATATACATTAATAAAATAAAATCTATCTCTTAAAAATATTTTAAATGAAATTAAAGTAACATACATCGTAAGTATTGCAGGTATTAGATCAATCCCCCAATCAGAAAATTTTGAAAATTTAAGCGCCATATAAGAGATACAAAGTAATGAATAACTGCAAAGCAAATATTCTTTATTATCAAAATCTTTTTTTACATATTCAAAAAATATTAAAATAATTAGACAATAAAAAAAATTATTTTGAATAATAATTAAATGTGGTGATATATCGGGTAAATAGCTTAATGCAGATAGGTATTGAATTAAAGATGTCCAACCAAATCTATAATGTAGATTTGTAATTCCGAAGCTAATTTTATCATTGTTAATTAGGGCAATAAAAGAATTATGATAAAGATTAGCATCTTCAGGATTTCTTGAGAAGCCTATTACCAAGAATAAAATTAAACAAAAAAAAAGTGAAAGAATGAATATATTTTGAACTTTTTGTTTTTTTTTAAAAAAAAATATAAATAAACATAAACTTAAAATGATCAAATTAACGTATTGATTGAGAGGAAAAATAAAATTAACAACAAAACCTATAAATGACAAAATTATAATTGATAGAAGAGTAATTTCTTTAAGTGATAAAATTCCGTCTTTTTCAAAATATATTTGATATATAAAATTACCAAATATAAAGTAACTTAAATAGATAATATAAGAACCTATAAGAAATAAAATAATATCCATTATGCAGCCAAATTTATCAATTCTAATACCTTGTTACAACGAAAAGTACAATATTAAGAAAATTTTAATTAGAATCGCAAATCAAAAAATATCCAAAGAGCTTATTATTATAGATGATGGTTCTACAGATGGGACGCAACTTATTTTAAAAAAATTAGAATTAAAAAAATTTAGTATAAAAAAAATAATTTATAAAAAAAAAAATGAAGGAAAGGGATCGGCAATTAATTCAGGAAAAAAGTTTATAAATGGAAAATATGTTATTATACAAGATGCCGATTTAGAATATAATCCAAAAGATTATCATTTAATTATAAAAAAATTTAATGAAAATAAAAATATAAAGTGCGTTTATGGATCAAGAGTGCTAGGTGTAGCTAAAAGATATAGACCAAAAGAAGTAGTATTTTTTTTTACGGTTTTGGCTAATAAGATGTTAACATATTTAAACAATATCTTAAACAAACAAAATCTTACAGATGCGCATACTTGTTATAAAGCATTTGACAGCAAAATATTTAAGAAAATAGAAATTGAAAGTAAAGGCTTTGAATTTTGCCCAGAAATTACTTCTAAAATTTCTAATCTTGGTGAGAAAATTTATGAAGTTCCAATAGAGTATCACGCAAGGACATATAAGCAGGGAAAAAAAATAAAATTACTTGATGCATTTAAAGCTTTGTATGCAATTTTTAAATATCATTAAGTTTTGATTTAATTTTTTTGTTTAAATAATTTGAGATTATTCATGTCTCTAGTGTCAACAAAGGACGCATTTCTTGATAATTGCAGTATATTTCTTTTGATTTAAGTGTCTTTATATTCATTTTTATTTTTGTATTTTAAAATATTAATGATTTCAGGATTTTAGAATAAAGATCTAAATAAAAATACTTTTTGAATATTTATTTATAAATAAACTTAGCTATCAAATGTAGTTTAGTTTAAATTTTAGTTTATTTGGATGATTTTCAATAGTTTTTAACATTTCCTGATGTAGATGAATATATTTATCTGATAACTTTTTATAATGTGTTTCAATAATGCAATTATCAAAATCATCTGAAAATTTTATCAAATCTCTAAATATCTCATATTCAGATCCCTCAATATCTACCTTAATCAGATCAACTTTCCCGGTTTTAGAAATTATATGCTGTAAAGTAATACAATGAGCCTTTATTGAATTTTTTTTTGATATATTGTGTTTATCAATAATTAGCGAGTTTCCTTCACTATCTAGTTTAACTTTATCTGAATTTTCTATTTTTTTAAAATAAAAACTAAATTTTCCTCGCTTAGAATGTATCCCAAGATTGTAACAATTGAATTTTTCATATTTTAACTTTAATCTACAAAGATATTTAAATATATGGGGGTTCGGTTCATAAGCATAAACCTCACATCCTTTTTTTAAAAAATATTCTGAAATTATTCCTTTGTGGGCCCCTAAATCAATTATTTTTGAGTTTGCTTTCAAATTGTAAGTATCTAGAATTTTAAATGCTTCTTGATAGGGATTTTTGATTTTATATTTAATAAAGTTAGTAATCTTATTTAAAATGGTCATTTTTTATCTATTACATTGATTATCATACAATTGACTTTTTTTATAGTTAATATATGTAATTAGCGCCTGGTGATTATTGCGAAAGTGTAATACCCGATCCCATTTCGAACTCGGCAGTCAAGACTTTCAGCGCCAATGGTACTTTGTCTTAAGACACGGAAGAGTAGGACATTGCCAGGCTAATTCTTGTAATGAAAAAAATCTTAATTGTCACAGGAGGAGCTGGGTTTGTTGGCTCTCATCTCATTGAATTATTTTTAGAGAAAACTAATTTCGAAATTTTAAGTCTTGATAATTATTCTTCTGGATCAAAAAAAAATCATATTATAAATCCAAGAATAAAATACTTGAAAGGAAATACCTCTGATATAAAAAAAATTTTAAATAATTATAGATTAAAAATTCATACTATTTTTCACTTTGGAGAATTTGCGAGAATTTACCAAAGCTTTAAAAACTTTGATAAATGCTTTGAATCTAACACAATTGGAACAAAAGCTGTTTTTAAATTTTGTTTAGATAATAAAATAAAACTTATTTATTCAGCCACT
>MDTB01098534.1_pt1 | contig 12229 bp, 7 predicted proteins | sample 811161 | NCBI WGS metagenome assembly MDTB01 (sample SAMN05326650, study PRJNA326480) | marine metagenome | isolation source: seawater | place: Mediterranean Sea | collected 2009 | reverse complement strand
GGGAGGAGGGCAGTATTGCCGAGGGAAAACTTTTGATACTTTTTGCCCGGTGGGTCCGTGCTTGGCTACTGCAGATGAGATAACAGATCCTTCCAAGCTTACCCTGCGGACTTTTTTAAATGAAGAAATTGTCCAAGAGACATCAGTTTCAGATATGATATTTAATGTACCTACTTTGATTTCATTTCTCAGTGGAAGCACCACCCTTTTGCCAGGCACTCTTATTCTTACTGGTACTCCTTCTGGAGTGGGCGAGGCGAGGGACCCAAAGCGTTTTTTAGTGCCGGGAGATGAGGTTTCTGTCCAGATAGAAGGAATTGGAATATTGACCAATCCAGTGGTTGAAGAGGTTTATAGTGAGGATGATTCAGTGATGAAGGAAAAGCCATCATGAAAGTGGCGATTTTACAATTCCCCGGATCCAATTGTGATTGGGATGCCGAGCATTCGGTCAAAGATGTTATGGGGATTCCGGCCCGAAGAATTTGGCACAAGGATACTTTACCCTCCGAAACTGAGGCGATTATTGTGCCAGGTGGTTTTTCTTTTGGAGATTATTTACGGTGTGGAGCAATTGCTCGTTTTTCACCGATCACTTCGGATTTACAGCAATTTGCCCGGCAGGGGGGGCAAGTAATGGGAATTTGTAACGGCTTTCAAATTCTCTGTGAAGCAGGGCTATTGCCGGGAGCATTGGTGCATAATGACTGCATGGAATTTCGATGTTTTAACCAAAGTCTTCAAATCGAGGATTCCAATGAACGTTTCAATCAATCGGTTCTTGGAACAACACTTTCGCTCCCGATCGCACATGGTGAAGGGAATTATCGAGTGGATGATTCGACTTTAAAAGAACTTGAATCGAATAAGCAGGTGCTTTTTCGATACAAAGGAAATCCAAATGGTTCGATTCGTGACATTGCTGGGATAAGAAATAAAAAAGGAAATGTCTATGGTATGATGCCGCACCCCGAAAGGGCAGTCGAACCCTACCATCCGACCTTGCATGGTTTGCCCGTGCTGAAAGCTTTTTTAAAACCTATTCTATCCTCCTCCTCAATTGAGCTTGCCCAGTAATGAGTGATTCATTCATGCCTCCTAATCCAGACTCCTGTTTAAATGTTAAGATTACCAAAGAACTTGTTGATCAACACGGATTACTCCCAGAGGAATATGAAAATATTTTGGCTATGCTCGGCCGAACTCCTAATTTGACCGAATTGGGAATTTTTTCGGTCATGTGGTCAGAACATTGTGCCTACAAGAACACACGAAAATTACTCAGACTTTTCCCAACGGAAAAAAAAGACAAGCAAGCGGTTGGGCAAGTACTGGTGAAAGCGGGAGAAGAAAATGCCGGTGTGATTGATGTCGGGGAGGGATGGGGAGTTGCCTTCAAAATCGAGTCGCATAATCATCCCAGTGCGATCGAACCCTTCGAGGGTGCAGCTACTGGGGTGGGTGGAATCGTCCGCGATATTTTTACGATGGGAGCAAGACCGGTGCTGCTTACAAATTCGCTTCGCTTTGGTTCCTTAGACTCGCCCCAAGTGAAAAGACTTTTTCGTGGAGTAGTGAGTGGGATTTCGCATTACGGAAATTGTTTGGGGATTCCTAATATGGGGGGTGATGTATACTTTGATGATTGTTACGAAGGAAATCCTTTGGTGAATGCTTTGTGCGCAGGTATTCTAAGGCATGAAGAAATTCAAAAAGGGGCTGCAACTGGAGTGGGGAATCCAGTTTATTATGTTGGGCCAGGTACTGGCCGGGACGGACTTGGCGGGGCAAGCTTTGCATCCCGCGAATTGACTGAGGAAAGCGCCGAGGACCGTCCGGCGGTACAAAAAGGTGATCCTTTCATGGAAAAACTCTTGCTCGAAGCATGTCTGGAAATGATGGCCATTCCTGGACTTGTTGTTGGTATCCAAGATATGGGAGCGGCCGGTCTGACTTGCTCCACTTGTGAAACTGCATCCCGTGGAAATTCCGGTATCGAAATTGATCTTGACCTTGTACCTCAACGTGAATCTGGGATGAATTCTTATGAAATCATGCTCTCTGAGAGTCAGGAGAGAATGCTGGTAATCGTTAATCGTGGACGAGAAAATGAGTTGGAGGAGGTATTCGAGAAATGGGACTTACATGCTGCCCAAATTGGCGAAGTAAAGGAGGGAGATCGAATGGTTGTCCGCCACAAGGGTGTGGTGGTTGCGAATTTACCGGCGAAATCTCTCACCGATGAGGCGCCAGTATATGAGCAGCCAGTTTGCGAACCAGTTCATGTAATTCGAGCACGTGAATGGAAAGTTGATTCAATCCCAGAATTATTAAAAGAAGAGGTTATCAAATCTCTGGAGAAATTAATCGGACATCCCACTATAGCTTCCAAGCGCTGGGTCTGGCAGCAATATGATCATATGGTCATGTCTGGATGCACGGTCGAGCCTGGTAGTGATGCAGGAGTGGTTCATTTATCCATAGCTGGAATCGATAAACGATTGGCAATCGCCAATGATTGTAATAATCGATTTTGTTATTTGCATCCTTTCAAGGGAGCTCAAATCGCTTTTGTTGAGTGCATGCGCAATTTAGCTTGTTCTGGTGCTAAAGCTTTGGCGGTGACTGACAACTTGAATTTCGGAAATCCAAATAAGCCGGAAGCTTATTTTATGTTGCAAGAGTGCGTAAAGGGATTGGCTGAAGCTTGTGAATTTTTCGATGTTCCGGTCGTCGGTGGAAATGTAAGCCTCTACAACGAGAATGAGAATGGAGCCATTGATCCGACTCCAGTGATCTCGATGGTTGGTTTGATTGAGGAAGCTGACCATGTCACAACTAGTTTTTTTCAGAAGGCGGGGTTAGACATCATTCTTTTGGGAGAACTGCCATACGAACTGGGGGGTAGTTATTTTCTTCAAACCCAACATAAATTAAAAGAGGGAAGCGTTCCAGAAGTTGACTTGAAAGAAGAAAGTAAGCTCCAAGAACTATTACTTTCTGAAATCAAAAAAGGGAGAATACTTTCAGCCCATGATTTGGCGGAAGGTGGGTTATTGGTTGCCTTGGTGGAAATGCTTTTCTGTGATCAACATTTGGGAGCTGAATTGAGCTTCGAAAATTTCGGGCCCTCCGGTCGATTGGATGCGTTGTTATTTGGAGAAAGCCAAGGACGGGTTTTGGCAGCGGTTGATCCCTCTGATTTGAATGCATTAAATTCTTCGGCAAAGGAAATTGGCGTACCCATTCAAAAGATTGGACAAAGTATTGAATGTGATGATTTGGTTTTACAAATTAATTCTGAGCAAATTTTCCATACGAAAGTTTCTTCGTTGCAGAAGATTTGGGAAGATGCGATTCCTTCACGCATGCACATAATCTAATACTTTGAAATGAGTGATGAAATAGGACATCATTGTGGAATTGCCCTCGTTCGATTGAAGAAGCCTTTGGCTTATTACAACGAGAAATACGACTCTCCGCTTTGGGGGTTCAATCAACTCTTCCTGCTCATGGAAAAACAGCATAATCGCGGGCAAGATGGAGCGGGCATTGGTTCAATGAAACTTAATATGCCAGCAGGAGAGGCCTTCATGTTTCGAGAAAGAAGTACAAGCAGCAAAGCACTGGCAAAAATCTTTGGTGGTCAGCAAAAAAGACTCAGTAAAATCATCAACGACGGAGTCGCCTTCCCTGAGTTTCCAGAAACGATCAAAAAAAATTTTGATTATGGCGGTGAAGTCCTGCTTGGTCATTTGCGTTATGGTACATCAGGAGATTATGGTTCCACCACCTGTCATCCCTACTTTCGCAAGAGCAATTGGCCTGGAAAGAACTTGATGGTCGCGGGAAATTTTAATTTGACCAATGTTGATGAATTAAATCAGAAACTGGTCGAACGCGGTCAGCATCCAGTTTTTGATACTGACACCCAAGCAATTCTGGAAGAAACCGGCTACCACCTAGACCTTGAAAATGATCAGATTTCCCTACAAGCCATTGAGAATAAAATTTTCGGAGAAAGTCTTGCACCTTGGGTAGGAGAAAGGATTAATCTACCGTCAATTTTCAGGAATGCCGCCGCTCACTGGGATGGTGGCTATGCGCTTGCTGGTATTATTGGCAATGGTGATTCTTTTGCCTTGCGTGATCCGTTGGGGATTCGACCAGGTTTTTATTTTGAAGATGATGAAGTGGTTGCAGTGGCATCCGAACGTGCTCCTTTGATGACTGTATTCAATAAGGAAGTGGACGAGATATCAGAAATTAAGCCCGGCACGATATTGATAGTTCGTGCAACTGGTAAGTTGGAGGTTGAGCGATTTGCTGATGATCCCGCACGCCAGACCGGTTGTTCATTCGAAAGAATTTATTTTTCTCGAGGAAATGATCCAGATATATATGCGGAGCGTAAAACACTCGGTGCACTTTTAGTTCCTCAGGTGATCGATTCGGTAGGACAAGATTTTTCAAAGAGTGTTTTCAGTTATGTTCCCAATACGGCAGAGAGTGCTTATTATGGCTTTATGGAACAACTTCGTTTGGTTCGTAGAGCGGAAGTGAAAATTCGCTTGATCGAGGCTCGTAAAAATAATGAATTGTCCGATGCCCTGATCAATGAACTAGTAATGGATAATTGGCCCAAAGGGGAGAAGATCGCTAACAAGGATATCAAATTACGTACTTTTATTAGCCAGGAGTCTAGCCGAGCACAGTTGGTTTCGCACATCTACGATATTACTTACGGCGTGGTTCGTGAAAAAGAAGATGCTTTAGTGTGCATTGATGATTCTATAGTTCGGGGTACGACACTGAAGCGTAGCATTTTAAAAATTCTTGGTCGGTCCAAGCCACGTAAATTATTAATTGCTTCAACGGCCCCACAAATCCGTTACCCTGATTGTTATGGCATCGATATGTCAGAACTTGGTAAATTTATTGCATTTCAGGCAGCGGTGGCACTTATTGAGGAAAATGGTTATCATGGACTACTGGCGGAAGTTGCCGCGAAATGCAAAGAGGCTCTTGATGAAAAAAAGCCCACATTCATCAATCATGTTAAAAGAGTTTATGAAAACTTTAAAACCTCCGAGATTTCTGCAAAAGTTGCAGACCTAGTTAAACCAAAATGCTTGGATGGGGTCACCAATGTAGAAGTCATTTATCAGAGCATTGAGAACTTACATGAAGCCTTACCGGATCATTCCGGAGATTGGTACTTCACCGGTGACTACCCAACATCTGGCGGGTATAGAGTAGTCCACAAAGCTTTTCTCAACTTTTATCAAAAGAAAGACGGTCGGAGTTACTGATCGTATGCAAAAATACTTAAGGTTAGTTTTCTTGAATCAGATTATAAAGATAATGCTCTTAAATTCATTTTTCGTTTGCTACTTTTCAGATTTAAAAATTCTAAAAAATTCTTTGACATGGGGGTACCACTTCAGGTTATTTCTTAAAGCGGATGGACACTAATAATCAATCTCTCGTACTCAATCGTCTGTGGCAAGCGGTCAATGTTGTAGGAGTTGAAAGGGCATTTAGCTTGTTGGCTCTCGATCATGCTCAAGTGATTTATGCAGAGGATGGAAGTTTTCGCATCTTTGATGGACCATCTTGGTTTAAGCATTGCAGGGACTTGGAGATGGTTACCAGTTCACGAGTCTTGCATACTGTTAGTCAAAAAGTTTTAGTACCTTCCGTCCTATTGCTACGGTCTTATGACCGTATGTTGATGCAGGAAATGAAATTTAATCGGCAAAACCTTTTGGAGCGAGATGAGTACAAGTGTCAATATTGTGGAAAGAATTTGCCACCCAAAGAACTCAATATGGATCATGTGATTCCACGCGACCGGGGTGGGAGTACTTCATGGGAAAACATAGTAATTTCGTGCATCCGTTGTAACAGCAAGAAGAGAAATCGTTTGCCAAAGGAGGCTGGGATGCGATTACTAAAAGAGCCAAAACGCCCTTCTCGCAGACCATTTATGTCTTCATTGTACGGCAAACCAATGGAAAAAACTTGGTCTCATTTCATCCAAGGAAAAGAATAACGGTTATAACTTTTCGATAAGAAGAGGAATTACGTTATTTTGTTAAATTTCGTGGAAAATAGAGCTAGAGATAATTCTGAAAGGAGTGCAATAGATATACTTTATCGCATTAGTACACTTGCTGGTAAACAAAACAATCCATTAATTTCTTTAGAGGGAATTTTAGAAGAAGTAATGGGCGCATTTAGTGCAAGTTCTGCTTCGATTTGTTTACTCAATGCAGACTCAGACAAATTATTGATAGAAGTTGAGCGTGGACTTTCTAAATCAAGTAAGGGTTTCGAGTTACCAATGGGAGTTGGGATAACTGGTTGGGTGGCAATGCATGGGGAGCCTTTTTTGTGTAAGGAAGTTGAAAAGGAAGAAAAATACTACTGTTTGGATGAGAGAATTAGTTCTGAAATGGCTGCACCTCTCACCGAGGGTGGTCGCACAGTTGGGGCATTGAATGTTGACTCTTTGAAGTCCAATGCTTTTGACGAAGATGATTTGAGACTTCTTGTTTTAATGGCGAACGAAGCAAGTCGGGTACTTGAAAACATGTGGATGATTCAGCAGTTGAGGAGAAAAGCCGATCAATTACAAACTCTCGTTTTGGTTGGAAAGGACATGGCGGGCACTCGAAAAGTAGATGGAGTTTTAGAATCAATCACAAGGGAAGCACTTTTACTCTTAGGTTGTCGGTTCTCTGCTTTTTTCCTTTATGACCCTGAAAATGACCTATTGAACCTCCATTCACTACAAAACGAAGAGGGATCTTTTCCTTACGATGAAATATTGAAGCCTGCAGATAGTATCTTGGGCACTGCATTGCGAGGGCACCGACAAGTCCAGACCCGTGATCTTCTTCGTAATGAAGAACACCATTTCGTCACTTTGATTAGGGAGAAAAATTTACACTCGATGCTAGTGACCCCGGTCGTTTACGAGGACAAGGCAATTGGGTTACTAAGCCTATATGTTGATCGAAATCATAGGTTCAATGATGACGAAAAATTAATCGTTCGTGCATTAGCTGATCTTGGAGCGATTGCCGTTCAAAATGCTCGTCTTTACGGTCGTGTATTTAGTTCTGAGGAAAGTTTAAGGAAAAGTGAAAGATTGACCACTTTAGGAACTATAGCGGCAGAAATTGCACATGAAATCAGAAATCCTTTAATGGTAGTTCGATTACTTTTTGATTCACTCGAGTTAGATAAAGATGCAGATGAACACAAAAACAAAGACCTTTTTATCATCCGTGAAAAACTTAATGATCTCGATCAAATTGCCGGCCGAATCCTTGATTTTGGAAAAAGTCGTGAATCCTTCCGAAAGAATTATAAACTACAAGAAATTCTAAAAGATGCTTCCCTGCTGGTTCGATTAAAACTAGAGCAATCACAAGTCTCACTAACTATGAATGTGAACGACGCTGGCATCTTGGTTTTTGTTGATAAAGGGCAGATTCAGCAAGCCTTGCTGAATCTTATACTTAATGCATTGGGAGCAATGCCAAAGGGAGGAGAATTGAAAATCGATGTCAAAATAGTGGATCAACAGAGAGTCGAAATTTTTGTTAGGGATACAGGATCGGGGATTCCAACTGAATTCCATTCACGAATTTTTGATTCGTTCTTAACTGCCCGAACTGATGGAACCGGCTTGGGGCTAACAATTTCTAAGAGAATTCTCCTTGGTCACGATGGAGATTTAGAGTTGGTCAATTCGACGGAACAAGGGACAGAATTTAAAATAACCTTGCCGATCTCAAAATCGTAGATCTCTAGACTTCGTGATAAAATTTCCCTTTGTGCAGAGCCGTACTCAACTCTTCACGCAATTCGATAAAGTGAGAAGGAGAGAATTCTTCAATTCCGTCTTTTGGTTCAATATTGAAAACATCCGTTGCAATTCCTTGTTCTGTTGCAATCCTTGCGAAAAGAATACTGAATCCACATTTGGAAATTGTTTTGGCAATCAAATGCAAAAGACCAACTTCATCCGATGCCCTTACTTCAACAATAGTTCGGTTTAAAGCAACATCACGGTAGACATCGACGCGCGAGGGAATTTTTTCACCCAGCTTATCATCGTTTGAAAATAGTCGAGATTTATCACTTTTCTTTCTTCTTTCATAGATCAAAGAGTCTGGTGAGCTATCGCCACTGAGAAAAGATTGAATCGAAGTTTCACATAAATCTTTGACTTTATCATCATCAACAATTCCTCCTTTTTCGCCTTCTACATAAAAGACATCAATTGCTAATCCATCCTTTCGAGTGATTGCCCGCGATCCAAGAATGTTTAGCCCTGCAATGGAAAACGCACCGGTTATTTTTTCAAACAAACCTGAGCGGTCTTTCGTTACTATATCAACGATAGTTAAGGATCGCCTTACATCATTTCGCCAATTGATAACAGGATGAATTGAATGTGATCCGTTTGAGATTAATCGATGCACCATCTCTACATGAAGTGCAACTTCTTCCTTGCCCGAATGAGAGAAGTATCGGATCGGTACCAGTTCCAGGTGATTGAGAATTTCTTCCTTCGGTACCCCGACAATCTCGATATTACGATAAGCGTCCTTGAGGATACTTGGGTCTTTTCGGGCACGTTTCCCTTCGAGAACCGCTAGAGTGTTTGTGAAAAGCTGTGTGTGGAGTTCCTCCTTATGAGCATTCCAGAGATCGGGTGCTGTTGCGCTTGCATCACAGTATGTGTGAACATACAAAAAGCGAAGTCTTTGCTCTCCTTCTATGAAGTTTGCAAAAGAATCAATCACATCTGGATCCTCCAAATCGAACTTATTTGCATAACGAACCATTTCAAGGTGGTTTCTAATTACAAACTGAATTCGATCTCGCATTTCTTCAGATATTCCAAGACGATCCATCATGCTGCCAGCAATTTCAACGCCTCTCTCACAATGTCCTTTCGGCCCTTGGTCTTTCCCAAGGTCATGGAGAAAAAGAATCAAGTAAAGAAGCCCGGGCACCTCATTTTTACGTAACGCTTCGAGGTAGTGAATGGTAGGTTCTTTTTTTGATTGGAAGATTTCATCGAGGACATTAATACAATGGAGGATATGAATATCTGCGGTGAATCGATGATAAAGGTCATGCTGAACTTTACAGGTTAGTCGTCCAAACTCAGGGACGAATCGCCCAAGCACTCCAAGTTCATGCATCTCCCCTAGTATTGGTCCAACATTTCCAATTTCTTGCATAATTGAGCGGAAAGTTACATTCGCTGAGGGAGAGTTGATCAAAGCGGAATCGATGAGGGCAAGGCGGTTACGAACAAGGGAGCGCAAACTGGGAGAAAGTCTTGCTGAAAGACGTTGTGAATGTCGGAATAATCGAATCAGTCGCTCGGAATCTTCGTCAAAAATTTCTAAGCTAGTGGTGCTCAGCTCTTCCCCCCGAAGGTCAAATCCATCGACCTTCTGAGTGGGCGGAGATTGATAGGCCCGCAAAACCTTCTTAAAGCTAATGGTTGAGGTGGAACCGCTATTAGCATGTACCAAGCGTTGTTCAAGTATCTCAGACAACTGACTTATTGTTCGTGCTTTTGAATAATAATCTCCCATGAATTGTTCGACGCGACGAAAAATATAACGCTCTTCATATCCAAGACCTAAGGCAACCTCTGGTTGTTTTTCAAGATGAAGAATGTCGACTGGTCTTTTGCTCTTGAAATGCAGTTCATTCCTAACTCTTAAAAGAAAAGAGTATGCATCCTCAAAAGACTTAGCTTCATTTTCCGTAAGGTATTTTCTTCGAATCAGTCCCTTCAGTCCATTCAGATCGAATTTTACTTTATTCATCCAAAAAAACCCCTTGGTAGTCACGTAATCCTCCGACTCCATTCTTTACATCTGGTGCTTGTAAAAAAACAGTATTTCCCTTTTCCTTCCTTCTTTTTTCTTGATGTTTAACCAGTGCCTCTAGGTATTGTAGAGGTTGATTTCTTTTGCAAAATTTATGAAACTTATCGGTGAATTTTTTGGCCACCTTTCGATCACCGCAAATGAAACGAGCATCAAGCATCGAGTTTTTATTACGAATATCTTTTTGAGATTCAGTGAGTGCTTCCTTAATCTCTCTTGAGGCATGACCAACTTTCATTCCGGTATCCCATAGAGGGTAAAGAATTTCCCGAGTCATACATTCCTTTAGTAGTTCCAAGGATTTTCCCATTGAGCTTTTTGGATAGAGGAACATTAAGTCAATGTCACTATGCGGGCTTAGTTCACCCCTACCATATCCACCGGTTGCCAATATGCACATAGGTTTTCTTTTACCTAAACTTTCAGATGCTACCTCCATTGCATAGGCAAAAAGTTGCTGAATCAGTACATCGAGAATTACCGAGCGTGATCGGGTCAACCGTAATCCAGAATCGCCTTTTTGATGGTAGCGAAGAAGCATTTCCCTCTCTAACCTTATAAATTCCTTAATTTGTTCGAGTCTTTTCTTGTCAGACTGACTGCTACTAAAGTTTAGTCTTTTCTCTGCGTGCTGCCTTGTGCGTCTGAATAACGGATCGTCCTCCATATAATTTATGATTATTTTGAATAAGGATAGAACAAGGAAGGGGCGAGGAAAATCCAAATTCTTTGGAATTGCTCTGTATAATTTATGAAGATAGACATAAAAAGTGATTCGTTCTTATGGCCATTTTTTATTTTTGAGAATATTAGTAACTTTGCCCTTCAGCCTTATTTTCAATGCCTCAGGAGAGCCTTTCCTATTCCCAGATGATGTGTTTATTAGACATGAAATAAGGCTCATTCAAGATGAGGCTTCCTTGAATGGCTTGCAAAATACCTGGCCACTTAATCTTGGTGGACTTAGTTATAGTCTTCAATCAAAAGCAGAGCACGATTGGAAACATTCTTTATTGGAAACTAAGATTTCAGATGAAAGAAATTCTGGCTTTGGAAATGTGGTCTCGAGTTTGATGATTCGCGACAACAGAATGATTTCTCGTGGTTTTAGTTCAGCTCCATATTCTACTCTTTCATCAAACATTTCAACTTCCTGGATGAATGATCGCTTTGCTGCCAAGTTGTCCCTTAATGCTTTTGGGGGAAGGCAAAAAGACTGGAAAAACCGAATCGATGATGGTCTTGGACTTGATGGTTCTTATATTTCAGCAAGGTTGGGAAACTGGTCCACAACGTTTGGTCAGGTTGGTCGGTGGTGGGGGCCAGGATGGGATGGTAGTTTGATTCTTTCAACCAATTCCCGTGCTATTCCTTCATTTTCAATAGATCGGAGGGATCCATTATCATTTGAAACAAAATGGCTCTCTTGGCTCGGTCCTTGGTCATTTCACTCTTTCGTTGGTCAATTAGAACAGAATAGACATATTTCTAAACCATACATTTGGGGACTTCGTGGTGAAATTGCCCCAACCATTCTCAATGGTTTAGAACTAGGATTTTTTCGTGTGATGCAGCTGGGAGGAGCAGGTCGACCAAGTGGATTGTCCACTTGGGTGGATGCTTTTTTAAGTCAGGACAACTATGGAGCCAATACCGGAAATAACGATTTCTCTAAAGAGCCAGGTAATCAGTTAGCTGGAATTGATTTACGCTGGCGACCCTACGATTTACCTTTTGCAATATATGGTCAATTAGTGGGAGAAGATGAGGATAAATTTCTACCGAATTGTTTAATGTTTCAATACGGAATTGAAGGATGGGGCACCATTCACGAATCAACCTTTAGAGTTTTTGCTGAATTCGCAGACCTTACTTCCTATTGGTGGACGGATGATCCGAGAACCAGAAATATTACTTATGGTCATCATATTTATTTAGATGGCTACAGACATAAAGGTCGTCCATTGGGGCACTGGGCAGACCAAGATTCTAAGATGCTGAGTATTGGAGGATTTTGGCTCTCAGAAAATGAAATTGGGTGGGGTAGTATTATTAGAAACGGGAAATTAAACGATGATGGAGTAGGGCGGAGCAGTGTATCCAACAATGTTAGCACCGATTATTTTTCGTTCGAACTATTCAATTCCAGAGAGTATCAAAATCTTTCACTGTCTTTGTATTCGGCCATTGGTTGGGAATCCTTGTCGAAAAGTAATGGAATTATTGATGAAGGAATGACTGCATTTCTCTCGCTTACTAGAAAATTTTAACTTAAAAATAATCATGCATTTAAAATTTTT
>MDTB01090478.1_pt1 | contig 12229 bp, 10 predicted proteins | sample 811161 | NCBI WGS metagenome assembly MDTB01 (sample SAMN05326650, study PRJNA326480) | marine metagenome | isolation source: seawater | place: Mediterranean Sea | collected 2009 | reverse complement strand
TTTATGGGATGTTTATAATGATAAGCATATGGGTAATTGTGCAGAAATGTGTGCAGAAAAATTTAGTTTTTCGAGAGAAGATCAAGATAAATATGCAACAGAATCTTATAAAAGAGCATTAAATGCAATTGAGAGCGGTATATTTAATAATGAAATTATTCCAGTAGAAATTCCACAGAGAAAAGGTTATCCTAAAATTATTGATACTGATGAAGAGCCAGCTAGAGGTATGCTAGAAAAATTCAAAAAACTTCGTCCTGTATTTAAAAAAGATGGAACAATAACAGCTGCAAATGCAAGTTCTATTAATGACGGTGCTGCTGTATGTATTTTGATCAGTGCCAAAAAAGCTGAAGAATTAAGACTAAATCCCCAATTCAAGATTGTTGGACATGGATCTTCAGCTCAAGCTCCAGAATGGTTTACAACGGCTCCAGTAAAAGCTATGAAAAAAGTATTAGCACAAACAGGTTTAACTGTTGAAAATATTGATTTATTCGAAATTAATGAAGCCTTCTCAGCAGTTACAATGGCAGCTGTTAAAGAATTTAATTTAGATTTAAAAAAAGTAAACATAAATGGTGGTGCTGTTTCTTTAGGTCATCCTATTGGTGCTTCAGGATCACGAATTTTAATAACTTTAATGAATGCAATGACTAATAAAAATTTATCTAAAGGTATGGCTTCAATTTGTATTGGTGGTGGAGAAGCCTCTGCAATGATTGTTGAAAAGTTATAAATAATTATAATATTAGTTACAATTATTTCTTAGTAATAGTACATGTAATTATAATAATTTTCAATATAATGAATATTGGACAAAATTAGTTTAAATGGATAATATTTTAAGAGTAAAAAAAGAACTTTCTCCTCTAAAGCAAAATCTAAAAACACACCTACTTTATACAAAAATTAAATCAATTGAAGATATTAAAGTATTTTCAGAAATTCATATTTTTGCAGTCTGGGATTTTATGTCTTTATTAAAATCTTTACAACATCATTTATCTACATTATCTATTCCTTGGTCACCTGCAAAAAATCCAAAGATCACACGATTTATAAATGAAATTGTAATTGGTGAAGAATCTGATTTAGATCCTAATGGTAATCCTAAAAGTCATTTTCAAATCTATATTGAGGCAATGAATCAAATTGGAGCCAATACAAATCTTATTTTTGAATTAATAAAAAAAAATAAATTAGGGATTCCAATTCACGATGCAATTACATCTTTAAGTATTAATGAGCAAGTTAAAAAATTTTTAAATTTTACTTTTGATATAATTGCAACGAATCAACCTCATAAAATAGCATCAGCATTTACATTTGGTAGAGAAGACATTATACCTGATATGTTTATAGAAATTGTAAAAAATATTGAACGAGAATCAAATATTTCCATTGATAAACTCATCTATTATTTAAATCGACATATTGAAATTGATGGTGATGAACACGGACCATTATCACTAGAAATGATTAAAATGCTATGTAAAAATGACCTAGATAAATGGCAGGAATGTATTGATGTTGCTAAAAAATCTTTAGAATTACGTATTTCTCTTTGGGATACAATTTTAATACAATTACCAAAATCAAAGCTAATATATGCATAACCTTTTTAGTAATAATTTTGAGGGTGCTTGCTTTTAAATTCACTCGGTTTTAATAATTTTTATTTTAATTATTTAAATGAAAATAAAATTTCTCAACAACTTATTGGTCGCATAATTCGTGAAAGTAAGAAGAATTATATTGTAAAAACGAATACAGAAAATATTTCTGCACAAATTTCAGGAAACTTAAGGTACTCAGCAAAAAAACGTTCTGATTTTCCTGCTGTTGGTGATTGGGTAGTTTTAAAAAATAAACATACTGATTCCCCTATAATTAAAACAATTTTACCAAGAAAATCTATAATAGAGCGTCAGGCTATTGGTAAGTTTGGGAAAAAGCAGACCATAGCAACTAATGTAGATATTGCATTTATAATGCAGGATATTAATCATGATTTTAATTTAAATAGACTTGATAGATTCTTGGCTATTTGTTATTCTTCTAAAGTTGAACCTATAATTATTTTAACCAAAATCGATTTAATGGAATCTTCAAAATTAGGCTTTCATATGAAGCAAATACAAAGCCGATTTAATGATGTGATAACTCTTAAATTGAGTAATAAATCATTAGAAGGTTTTAAGCAAATCCGAGAAAATATTAAATGTGGAAAAACATATTGCTTTATCGGTGCGTCAGGTGCTGGAAAATCTTCATTGATAAATAATTTAATTGGCGAAAAAGTTATGTTAACAAAATCCCTGCGTGAAAAAAATAACAAAGGTAAACATACTACGAGCCATCGTGAATTATTTATTCTTAAAAATTCTGGAATTTTAATTGATACTCCCGGAATGCGTGAATTAGGTATTGTTGAATCTTACAATAGTTTAGAGTCAACATTTCAGAGAATTTTTAATATTGCACAAGATTGCCAATTTTCCAATTGCCAGCATATAAATGAACCGAAATGTTCGGTAAAAAATGCAATTGAAATAGGAAATTTAGAACAATCGAATCTTGATAATTATCATAAAATGTATCAAGAGCAAGAACAATTCAATTCATCACGTAAAGGTTTTAAAGATAAAAAAATTAAACCTTCAACTACTCATAACAAAAAATCACGATAATAGTAAAATTTGATATTAAATATTTTTAGTATACAATTTTAAAATAAGCTATAAAAAACTAATGAAAAATAAGGTTAACAAAAGTTTTAAGTTATTTAATAAAATTAAGGATTCATTCGTATCATAATAGTGAAAAAACTATTCATTCTCATAATTTCTTTATTCTATTATTCTTGTTCAGATTTATTTTTAACAGAAAAAATAATTGAATGTAATATTGATGAACCCGAATATACTTTTGATTCAGATATCAAACCAATAATTGATCAATATTGTATTTCATGTCATCGCTCGAATTATTCTGCTGCTAATTTGAATTTATCAGAATATAATCAATTTAATATTAGTAAATATTTTGTCCCAGGCGATACAACACAAGGTGAGATTTTAAATCGAATTAATGATAAAAATGATCCAATGCCACCTATTTGGGTTGGTACTATGGATGAAAATAGTATTCAAATTATTAAAAAATGGATTTTAGAGTGTGCAATTGAAAATTAAAATAATTTTATTTCTAACATTCAGCTTTAGTTTATCACAATTTCAGGATTCACTACAGATACAAATCCCACTTTCTAAACAAATACTTTGGGGAGAAAATGGTTTAATTAGAAAATTAAATCTAGCTCCAGAATCTCGCAAAGCTGAATTAAAACTTCGTCATAAGATGTTAAAAATGCACCAAACATTAGGTTTAGTAACATCAAGTATGATGGGATATCAATATTATTTAGGTGGCAAATTATATAAAGGTAAGGAAGTTGATGCTACTATCCATAAATATTTAGGATATTCTATTTTCGGAACTTATTTAACCACGGCATCTCTTTCAATTTGTGCTCCACCAGCAATGCGATATTCTAGTGGAGTCTCATCTATAAAATTACATCGCTTTTTATCTTATATTCATTTTGCTGGAATGCTTGTGATGCCCTATTTAGGATATTTATCTGCTGGTAACTTAGACTATGTAGAAAATGAAATAGAGTATAATTATTCTAATAAAGCATTAGAAGCACACCGTTTTATTGGTGATATAACTTTTTATTCATTCCAACTAGCATTTTTGATAACATTATTACCATGAAAATATTTTTTATATATTTTATTTTATACTATTTTGGATTTTCATCAGATTATATTGTGATAAATAATTCAACTATCCAATTTACAGGTTCACATGTATTTCATGATTGGATAGGTGTTTCATCTAAATTAGAATCTAAAGTTTCATGTAATGAAAAAAATACCAACTGTAGCTTTAAATTTTCAATTCCATGGGAAAGTTTTAATAGTGGAAATGATAATAGAGATAATAATATGCTTTATTATGTCAACGCATTCGATTACCCTAATATCATTATGAAATTTGAAAATATTGATTTAAAAAAATTAAATGAAAATGGAAATTTAATAACTGGTATTTTAAATATTAATGGAATTAATGAAAGTCTATCCATTCCTTTAGAATATAAAATAAATAATAAGAAATTTAAAATTTATTCATCATTTAATATATCTCTTGAAAAATTTAATATTGAACGTCCTTCTCTACTTTTAATTCCAATAGAAAATCTAATTTTTATTAATGTAAATATAACTGGGAATTTAAAAAACGCTGAATCCTAAAAATTTATATTTTTGTCAAAAAACTATTCAAATTCTTAAATACTTTTCACGAATTTAAAAATCAATAATTATTTAAATTGAATTATATGATATGTTAAATTTTATGTGAATAGTTTTTGAATATCAATTTTTTAGTAATCTAATAATATAGATTTAAAATCATTATATTTATTTTTTATTTTTATACTATCTTTTGGTAGTTTTAAAGCTTCTCTTAATTGTTTTGGTAGTTTAATTTTTTTATTTATTATAGGTTCAATTATGTCTGCAAATTTCCCATGATGTGCAGTTGATAAAACAACACCCATTTGACTTTTAAGAATATTTTTTTTTATTCCATAAAGTCCTACTGCCGTGTGTGGATCGGCTAAATAATTATATTTTTGTTTTATCTCTAATAAACTTTTAATAGTTAATTTATCGCTTACACTTGTTGAAATTATATCTTTACGTATTTCATTTATTTCTGAGCAATATAATGATTGTATCCTTGCAAAATTACTTGGATTACCTACATCCATCGCATTAGATAAAGTTGAAACACTTTCTTTTGATTTAAAAAATCCATTATTTAAATAATTAGGGAAAATATCATTTGAGTTTACAGAAGCTAATAATTTTGTTATAGGTAAACCCATTCTCTTCGCAAACAAACCTCCTGTTAAATTACCAAAATTTCCACTTGGAACAGAAATTATTACATCTTTTGGGCATTCTAAATATTTCCACGCCCAAGCATAATAAACAGTCTGTGGTAAAAGACGAGCGATATTAATAGAATTTGCAGAACTTATATTTATTTTTTCTTTTATTTCATAATCTAAAAATGCTTTTTTTACAATTTTTTGACAATCATCAAAACTTCCTTCAATCTCAACTGCTTTAATATTTTCGCCAAGTGTAGTCAATTGCTGTTCCTGAATTTTACTTACTCTTCCAGATGGATATAAAATTATAACATTTATTCCTGCAAGTTTGTAAAACCCATTTGCAACAGCACTACCTGTATCTCCAGAAGTTGCAACTATGATTGTTCTTTCTTCATTTTTATTTTGCATAAAATACTGCATCAATCTTGCCATAAAACGTGCAGCAAAATCCTTGAATGCAAGTGTAGGTCCATGAAATAATTCTAAAACATTTAAATTAGAGTGAATATTTACAACAGGAACTGAAAAATTAAATGCTGACTTACAAATTTCATTTAATGATAATTTGTCTATTTCTTCACCAATAAATGGGTAAATCATTTCAGTAGCTAGTTCAGAATAAGTCATTTTTTCCTTAAAAAATTCCTTAGATAGGTATGGAATATTTTCAGGCATAAATAAACCGCCATCAGAAGCAAGTCCTTTAAATAATGCTTCCTTAAAGTTCACAGGTTCAGTGTTCAAGTTTGTACTAAAATATTTCATTAGTCCAAAATTTGTGGTTTATTTTTATTAATTTTAGAGACATAGGACTTACTTTCTAATCCTGATTTCTTAAATGAAAATTGCATTTTTTTTGCAACTAATTCCGCTGTTTGCTGATTTGTAGACAATGCGAACATTGATGGTCCTGATCCTGAAATTCCACATCCAATTGCACCATTTTCAATAGCCGAATTTTTAACTATTTCATATCCTGGAATTAATTTTTTTCTTAAAGGTTCAGCAAATAAGTCCTCCATTGATCTGGAAATTAAATTAAAATCTGAGTTTATACATCCCAATATAAACCCTGCTAAATTACCTGTTTGTTGAACGGCAGAACTTAATGAAACATATTTTGGTAATATTTTACGAGCATCTTTTGTATTTACCTCGTAATAAGGTAAAATTGTTATATTCCATAAACATTCAGGAACAGGAATATGAATTATATCAAGTGGTTTATAATTTCTGATTAAGACCATTCCTCCATAAAGAGAAGGTCCAACATTATCTGCATGGCGACTACCTGAGGCAACAACTTCACCTTCCATTGCATGAATCATTAACTCTTCTTCATTTAATGGATTTCCCAAAATTTTATTAAGTGCAAATACCGCTCCTACTGCACTAGAAGCACTAGAACCAATACCACTTCCTGGCGGTATTCCTTTTTTAATATGTAAATCAAAACCATGTGATAATTCTAAGTAAGAAAGCATAGAAATAATTGCTTTTCCAGCTGTATTTTTAACTGGATTAATTGGAATTTTCTCAGCTTGAATTCCTGATATTGTAATATTTATTTCATCTAATTTATTTTTTGTCAGTGTAATTTCATCTCCAGGTTTTTCCATAGAATACCCTAAACAATCAAATCCGCATGCAACATTTGATACAGAACCTGTTGCTTTAATTCTAATCGAATCAACCATATTTTATAAATCCTTTTTTAACAAGTAATTCAGCAGTTAAAATGGCTCCTCCAGCAGCGCCTCTGATTGTATTATGTGATAATCCAATAATTTTATAATCAAAAAATTTATCATTTTTTAAACGTCCAAAAGTAATTGCCATTCCATTTTGATTATTAACATCAGCTTTAACTTGTGGGCGATCTGATTCTTTACGATATATTATTGTTTTTTTTGGAGCAGAAGGTAAATTAAACTCATACACATCTGGTTTAAATGTATTCCAAATTTTTATAATCTCTTCTTTTGATGGGATATTAGATTCAAAATTTATTTGGACTACCGCTGAATGACCATGAATAACAGGAACACGAATACAAGTAGCACTTATATTAAATATATTAGACTTTTTAATTTTTCCCGATTGAATTTTCCCTAAAATTTTAAGTGGTTCTTGTTCTGTTTTTTCTTCTTCACCTTTAATGAAGGGTATAATGTTTTTATGCCATTCTGGATTTGTTATCCCTTTTGCACCAGCACCGGATAAAGCTTGAAGAGTTGTTACTTGAACATCTTTTAATGGATAACCAGATTTTTGTAATGAGAATAATCCAATTAAATATGATTGAATAGAACAATTAGGTTTAACTGTTACAAATCCAGTACTAGGTAATTTTCTTATCTGTTGTTGTGAAAAAATAATTTCCGTGTGATGTGGATTAATTTCTGGAATTATCATAGGGACATCATCTGTCCATCTATTTGCAGAACTGTTACTAACTAAGGCATAACCCTTCTTTGCATAACTAAATTCAAAATTACGTGTGGATTCCTTGTCCTTTAGGTCCAATGCTGAAAAAAATAATTTAACATCATTTGGTATATCCTCAAAATTATGTATATCTCTTATAATAAAATTTAAATACTTTTTAGGTATTTCTCCATCCATTAGCCATTTTTTAGATACAACTTTACTATATATTTTACCTGCAGAATTACTAGATGCGGCAAAGTCTACAACATCAAACCAAGGATGATTTTGTAATAATTTTACATAACTTTGGCCAACCATACCTGTTACACCTAAAATTCCTACTTTTATTTTATTCATTTTAACTCCAAAATTGACATAATATCAGCCATTACTCCACCAGCAGTAACTTCTGCTCCGGCACCATGTCCACGAATTACAAGGGGTTTTTCGTTATACCTTTCTGTCTGAAATGAAACAATATTTTCACTACCATCTAAATGGTAAAAAGGATGACTTTCTGATATCATTTCTAGCTTTACTTTTGCTTTTCCTTTTTGTAGTGAACCTATATAACATAATTTTTTATTTTGGTGCTTTGCTTTTTGTAAATAGGATTCAAATTTTGAATCTTCTACTTTGAGGCAATCTAAGAATTCTGATATTGATGAATTTTTTTTACTTTTTATTGGTACAAAGCTTTCCGTTTGAATATCATCTAAATTCATATTTAATCCAATTTCTCTAGCAAGAATTAATAATTTTCGTGCAACATCTTTTCCACTTAAATCATCTCTAGGATCTGGTTCAGTAAATCCATTTTCTTTTGCATATTTCAATAATTCTGAAAATGGAATCAATCCATTAAAATTATTAAATAAATAACTTAAAGTACCAGAAAAGACGCCCTCTATTTTTAGAATTTTATCCCCACTCTTTATCAAAGATTTCAATGAAGAAATAACGGGCAAGCCTGCGCAAACGTTGGTTTCATATTTAAATTTTAAATGACTCATTTTAGTAATTTTTCGTAATTTATTATAAAAGTTAATATCCATTGTATTTGCTTTTTTATTTGCAGCAACAATTGAAAATCCATTTGATAATAATTCTGAATATTTTTTTGATAATTCTATACTCGAAGTACAATCTACAAATATTTTATTTTTAAATTGTCTACCTGTGTCAATTATATTTTTTAAATCTGTTCTAATACTATTAAATTTAAGATCACTTTCAATATTAGATAAATTTAATCCATCCGGATTCAAAAGCATTCTTTTACTATTTAAGACTCCGTTGAAATCAATTTTTTTACTATTAATTTTTTCAGCAATTTTTAATAATTTACTTCCTACATTTCCAACTCCAGCAAGAAATACTGCGGTTTTGTTTGATGTAATTTCAAAAAACTCAGAATGTAAAATTTTTAATGTTTTTTTAGCTTGTTTATCATCGACTATAAATGAAATATTTCTCTCAGAAGATCCTTGAGCAATTGCAATAATATTAATATTTTCATTTCCAAGCGTTTTAAATAATTTTCCTGAAATTCCACTTTTTTGACGCATCCCTTCACCTACTAAAGCTATGAGAGATATATTATTTTCAAACGTAACTTCATCAATTATATGGTTTTTTAACTCTTGATAAAATTCTTCTTTCAATAATTTTTTTGAAATTTTAATTTGTTCAGGTCGTATTACAAAACAGATAGAATGCTCACTAAATACTTGAGAGACAAGTATAATATTAATTTTTCCCTTTGCTAATGCAGTAAAAATTCGACCAATTATTCCATATAATCCGACCATACCTGCGCCTTGTAAACGAACTAAAGCCATACCTGATTGTGATGAAATTCCAACAACAATTCGATTGTTTTTCTTAGATTTTTGAGTAATCAGTGAACCAGGACTTTCAGGATTAAATGTATTTTTTATCCAAATTGGAATATTTTTATTTAAGGCGGGAATCATTGTCGGTGGAAATATTACTTTTGCTCCAGCATGTGCAAGTTCCATCGCTTCTTTATAATTCAGGTTTCGAATTAATTTTGCATTTCCAATAATTTTAGGATTTGCTGATAAGACTCCATCAACATCTGTCCAAATTTGAATCTGATCTGAATTAAGAGCTGCTCCAAATATTGAAGCAGTATAATCTGAGCCACTTCTACCTAAAGTAGTTGTTTTTCCACTTCGTGTTGATCCAATAAAACCAGTGATTATTTGAGTAGAATAAATATTTGAAAAATATTCACAAATTTTATTATAAGATTCCTCGTAATACACAAAAGCGCTACCAAAATGGTCATTTGTTACAATTACTTCTCTAGCATCTAATGAATCTGATTCTATCCCAACAGAGCAGAAATATTCCGAAATAATTTGAGATGAAAATCGTTCGCCATAAGAAATAATTTTATCTAAGGTCTCTAATGAGTTATTTTTTCTATTCTGATTTATTTCTGATTCTAGTTCTTCAAATAATGATATAATTTTATGAGATTTAACAATACCAAGTCCATTTATTATTTTTATATGATATTTCTTTACCTCTTTATACAAACTTAAATAAATTTTTGGATTTTGAATATTTTTTGAAATTGAAATAAGTTTATCTGTTATTCCACCAATAGCAGAAACAATAACTACAATTGAATAATTTGGTTTTTGTTGAGATTTTATAATCTCCAAAATATTTTTTATTCGACTTGCTGTTTTAATGGAAGAGCCACCAAATTTTAAAATCTTATACAATAAATTTAATCTCCTAAATGTAGTATTTTAAATAGTTTGTACAATATTATTCAAAATAATATTTTAAATTAAATCTAATATTATATCTGTATAGTTTTTAATTAATAAAGAAAAAAAAATGATATTTAAATAGTGATATCTATAAAAGTCTTATTTTATCACTAGCACTTTTACACTATATTTTGAATCATAAATGAATAAACTAATAATTTATCTTATTGAATTCAGGTAATTGTGAAAAAATTAAATAACTTAGTTAGGTTTGCTACTCAACCATAAAATTAAATCGTAACTCTTGACCGAAATCTGGTTTAAATTTATGTAATTCTTTTCCATTAATATCTGAAAAGTTAATACTGCCATTAATACCAATTTTATTAGGATTTGAATTGCGATTCCACCAATGAATAGAAATTCCATCCTCCATGTCATCTAAAAAAAGGAATTGATAACATCCAGGATATAATTTTATATCATAAATATATTCAGTACTGTCAATGAAATTATCACCAGAGTAAAAAATATATCCGTCAGCGTCAGTAATTGTAAACATATTTTCTTTTGCCCTATTGTTATTATTTGTAAATAATGATAATTGGAACTCACTAGGGAATATCTTGACTTTTGGGACAATGATATTTTTATTATTATTATTAATTTTTTCATCCTGTGTACCATTAGGATTGCTTAATTGTACCATAAAATTCATCTCATCTAAATTCCAGGTAATTTTTGGTAAAAGTAATGTATCTGATTCTAAAAATCTTAATTCACCGTACCATTTAAAAAAATAATTTCTCTTATTTTCAAATCCGTAAATAATATTGACTGACTTTAAAATTTCTTTCCCATTATTACGGATAATAATTTTAGGTTGATCACAAATTGGGTTTAATCGGCTATATCTCCCTAGAGAATTAGGTGCAATAATTTCAAAAAGTTCAACTTCATGATTAAAATTAGGAGAATCATATGAAATTAATTGATGAGTCATAATAAAATTACCTTCTTTTTCTCCATTATTATAATAATTCTGAATTCCATAATCTAATTCAATTGTATCACCAGGATTTATATATAATGATAGGTCAAATAAATATTCATCTACTATAGAGCCAGGACACCATCCCGCACGATTAAATGGCCAAGTTCCACCTTGTGGATAAATTGGATTATTTCCACAATCTGTCCATACAATCCAATTAAACAGTTCCCAACCATTAAAATACCAAGTATGCGTTTTGCTATCCCATTCACAGCAATTTTGCGGTCCTTCATGTCCATGACCAGAAATAATCGATTTTACTTCATATTCACGTGCATTTTGATTAGTAACAATCCTCTTTTTTTTTAATATAACATCATCCGCTAATAATTCATATTTATAATTACCATGAGGATAAATATTTTCAATTGAGATTATATCTCGAGTTGGAGTACCTTCAATAAAATGAAATTTTAAATCTAATAATTCCTGATTATTTCCAACAGTAAGTTTTAAGTTTCCTCTTAAAATTGGAGTATATTCTGTAATATCATAAAACCATTGCCAGCCATTTTCACCTCCCATTTCCAAACGTTTCCCATAGGGTGTAATGAAACTTCCTAAACAAAACTTTTCAGTCGTATCAGCTGATGGTACTTCAACAAATGTACTCCAAATATAATCCCATTCTCCACACGGATATTTATCTCCAGCAGTAAGAGAATCACATTTTAATGTTTGTACCATTAATATTTTCTCCCATTTTTCTTCAAATATCGGAAATGATACATATGTACTATATTGAGCATTCCATCCTTTAGGACTTGGCGTATTAAAAGTTATAGGATTAATAGTTAGGGTGTCTGTATCAAAAGAAAAACTAGTAGGAATTAATAAAATAACTAAAAGAAGATTAAAAATTATTTTTAGATTTAACATTTTTATTTTTCAACTTTATTAATAATACTAATTTGATAGTCTATATTTCCAGTTTTCAAGTTTTTGTTCGAATGAATATGATGCATTCGCAGCGCTTGTAGATAGTGCTGTAAAATATTTTTTATTTTCTATAAACTTAAA
>MDTB01227906.1_pt1 | contig 12230 bp, 11 predicted proteins | sample 811161 | NCBI WGS metagenome assembly MDTB01 (sample SAMN05326650, study PRJNA326480) | marine metagenome | isolation source: seawater | place: Mediterranean Sea | collected 2009 | reverse complement strand
TTTAAAATATTCAATAGATTTTGATGGTGATAATAAAAAAAATCTATTTAAAAAAAATGATGCTCTTGCATCAGGAGCTAATTATTTAAAGAGGGCTGGTTGGAATAACCAACTAGAATGGGGAGAAAAAGTAAATGTGGTGATTTCTGAAAAACTGAGAATACTAGCTGAAAAAAAACAATATCAAAATATTAAATTTTGGAATGAAAATGGAATTATTTTAAAAAAAAATTATGGAAATAATCTATTGAGAATGATTATACCTGATTCAAATAATAATCAATGTTATCTTGTCTCAAAAAACTTTGATGTTATATTAAACTGGAATCGATCTAACTATTTTGCATTAACAGTATTTTTATTTTCTGATGAGATCAAGTAAGCACCATTTTTTAAAAACTTTATACTTATTAATCATCATTTTCTTAATCAATGGTTGTTCAGAAACTACTTTTCTAGTTAATTCAGCGAAAAGAATTGGTTCTTGGGGAGAACAACCGGTTTATAAAGTTGGAAACCCTTACAAAATTTATGGTAAATGGTATTATCCTGCAGTAGATTACGACTATGAAGAAATTGGAATTGCATCTTGGTATGGTCCTGGTTTTCACGGAAAAAAAACAGCTAATGGAGAAATTTTCAATCAAAATGAAATTTCCGCTGCCCACAGGACACTACCAATGCCTTCTATTGTCAAGGTGACAAATTTAGATAATGGTTTGATCCTAGAAAAAGTAAGAGTGAATGATAGGGGACCATTTGCTGGTAACAGAATAATTGATCTTTCAAAAAAAGCTGCTCAAGAACTTCGTTTCGTAAACCTTGGCACGGCTAGAGTAAAAGTAGAAATCTTAGAAGGAGAATCAAGAAAATATGTTCATGAAATTAGTAAAAAAAAGATCTCACAAGTAGAATCAGCTGAAATAAAAAAAATACAAAAAAGCGAATTAGAAAATATTTCAGATGATTCGTTAATTAGCAAAAAAAATATTGAAGATAATCAATTAAATAAAAATAAAATAGAGAACAACCCATTACTTAAAGATAAACCACTTGCAATACAAGTTGGAGCATTCACTGATCATAGAAATGCAAAATCTCTAACTGAGAAACTCTCTGAATACAAGGCTTATATCGAAAGAATATTTATAAATCAAAAGTATTTATATAGAGTTAGAATAGGGCCGATCACTGATATTAATTTAGCAGAAAAGATCAAAAATAAATTGTTTGATCTTGGATATACTACTAGTCATTTGATAGTTAATTAGATGATTAAATTTCTATTTATTTTTTTAATTCTTTGTTCTTTTAAAGATTCCAAATCACTGGATACAAAAGCAAAACAAGCTATCCTTTATGATTATGAGACTAAAAGTGTTATTTACGAAAAAAATGCTGATGAATTAATGTCTCCCAGTTCAATGAGTAAAATAATGACTATTTATTATGTTTTTAAGAAAATAAGTGAAGGTGAACTTAAATTAACAGATGAATTTATTGTAAGTAAAAAGGCTTGGAAAAAAGGTGGTTCTAAGATGTTTTTAAATGTTAATACGAATGTAACAGTTGAAGAACTGATTAGGGGAATTATTGTACAATCTGGCAATGATGCTTGCATAGCTATCGCTGAGGGAATTTCTGGAAGTGAAAAATTATTTGCTGAAGAATTAAACTCTCTCGCAAGAGAAATTGGATTACAAAACTCTAATTTTACAAATTCAACTGGATGGCCAGATCCGGAGCATTTAACAACAATTAATGATTTGTTACAATTAACGATTAGAACCATAGATGACTTTCCTGATTTATACCATTACTATTCTGAAAAAGAATTTACATACAGCGATATAAAACAATTAAATAGAAATCCAATGTTGTTTAGTGATGTTAATGCAGATGGTTTAAAAACGGGTCATACATCTCTTGGTGGATATGGACTTGTTGCATCAGTAAAAAAAAATAATAGACGATTAGTATTAATTCTCAATGGTTTAGAATTTAATAAAGATAGAAGAAAGGAGTCGGAGAGATTAATAAAAGTTGGATTCAATCAATATAAAAATATTAACCTATTTACTGAAAACCAAATAATATCAAACCTTCAAGTATGGGGGGGTAAGAAAAATAATGTAGGTGTATATTCTAAAGATCAAATAAGTATAACTGTACCCAAAAGATTAAAAAAAAATTTAAGTTATCACATTAAGAACTACACACCCATCATTGCTCCAGTTAAAAAAGATCAAAAGGTAGCTGAACTAATAATTAAAAAAAAAAATAATGAGATTTTAAAAAAGTACGTACTACTAGCAAAAGATGAAGTAAAAAAAATGTCATTTTTTTCTAAGGTTTATTATAATTTTAAATATCTTTTACTTGGTGATAGTATATTCAACGTGAAATGAAAAAATTCATTACTTTTGAAGGTGGCGAAGGCTCTGGTAAAACAACTCAATGTAAATTACTTTCAAATTCCCTTCTAAAAATTAACGAAGAAAATATGCTAACCAGAGAACCAGGTGGAACAGTTTTTTCTGAAAAAATACGAAAAATCTTAGTAAACAATAGCCAACTTGATCTAACGGTAGATTCCGAAATTCTTCTTATATACGCAGCGCGACATGATCACTTGAAAAAAGTAATAATACCATCATTGAGAAAAAAAACAGTAATTTGTGATAGATTTATTCACTCAACGTTTGCTTATCAATCGAGTTCAAAAAACTTTTTAACAAAATTAAAATTTATTCATAAGAATTTTGCTTTTAATTTAATGCCTGATATTACGATATATCTTGATATAAAACCTGAACTAGGAATTGAAAGAAGCCTAAATCATAAAAAAGTTGAGACAAAATTTGAAAATAAAAATATTTTATTTCATAAACAAATTAGAAGAAATTTTATAAATCTTGAAAAGAAGAGCAAAAAAATATTCAAGATAAACGGAGAAAAATCTGAAAAAAAAATACATACTCAGATAGTCGATATTATCAATTCAAAGCATTACTTTAAAAAACTTTTACCCTATGCATTGTAGCTATGTATAAAGAAAAAAAAATAATAGCACATAATGATCAATTGAATTTTTTATTAAAAAACTTTAATAATCGTTTTCCTCATACACTCCTTTTCAGTGGACCAAAAGGAATTGGTAAATATACAACTGCTATGAGTTTTATAGATAATATTTTTAAAAATAAAATGAATTACGAACAAAATGTTTTTAAAATCAATGATGATGAAAACAAACCAGCACTGATTGATGAAATAAGGAAATTGATAAATCAAGTTTCACTAACAAACTCAAATTTAAATGAAAAAAGTTTTATTATTATAGATAATGCAGATTCCTTAAATTTTAATTCATTTAATGCTTTGCTTAAAACTCTTGAGGAACCTCCAAAAAATACTGTCATAATAATGATTTGTCACGATTTTAAGAAAATTCCTAAAACAATAGTTTCGAGATGTTTAAAAATAGATTTTAGAACATTAACTTTGAACGAGATGAGAAAATATTGCCAAATAAACAATATTGACTTATCAAATATTAATTTAGATGAGAACTATCAATTATTCGGAGGTAGTATTGAGAAAATGTTGCTTTTTCTTAGTGAAGATGGGCAGATTGTTATGAGTAAATTTAAAAAAATCGTAAAAAGAAAAAAACTTAATTATCTGGAATTTGAAGATTTATATAATTTCGTTGCACCTGATTATGATAGATTTTTTAAAATCATTATTAACTGTATATACACCTTTCAAAAAAATAAATATATAAATAATCAGAATAATGAAATAGCAATTAAAGGAATTATAAAATTCTTCAATAAATTAGATAACTTTTTCAAGCAAGATTTAAATATAGACAAAAAAAAGGAACTTCATTATCTACTTACAGAATACATAACAACAAATATCGATGGCTAGTATATATATCACAACTCCAATTTTTTATGTTAATGATCTTCCACATATCGGTCATGCATATACAACTTTAATTTGTGATACATTTTCAAAATATTATAATTTGAAGGGTGACAGTGTATTGTTTACTACAGGTACAGATGAGCACGGTTTAAAAGTTGAAAAAGCGGCTAAAATTGCGAACAAGTCACCTATACAATTCGTGGACGAAGTTTCTGAAAATTTTAAAAAACTCACTACTAGATTAGAAGTAGATAATACGGATTTTATAAGAACTACTGAAGATAGACATAAAAAATCAGCTAGTTATTTTTGGAACAAATTATGCGAAAATGATCAAATTTATAAAGGAACTTACGAAGGGTGGTATTCAGTAAAAGATGAATCTTTCTATCAAGAGAAAGAGTTGCAAAAAGAAGGGAAAATTTATAAAACTCAAGACGGTAGCCCAGTTGAATGGATTAAAGAAGAAAGCTATTTTTTTAAACTATCTCGATGGGAAAAAAATTTATTAGAATTTTACAAAAAACACCCTGATTTCATAAGACCAAAATCAAGAATGAACGAAGTAATAAGTTTTGTTCAATCAGGATTAAAAGACTTGTCAGTATCTAGAACAAGTTTTAATTGGGGAATAAATATTCCTAGCAATTCAAATCATATAATGTACGTATGGATTGATGCTCTTACAAATTATTTGACATCACTTGGCTACCCTAACATTGAAGAAAAAAATATGCAATTCTGGCAAAACTGTATTCATATAATAGGAAAAGATATTTTGAAATTTCATGCTGTATACTGGCCTGCTATGTTAATGGCTATTAACTATCAATTACCCAAAACTATTTTTGCGCATGGTTGGTGGACAAATGAAGGTAAAAAGATTTCTAAATCAATTGGCAATACAATTGACCCAAATGATATGATTGAAAAATATGGATTAGATCAATTTAGATATTTTCTTTTAAGAGAAGTCCCTTTGGGGAATGATGGTGATTTTTCAGTAGATTCTTTGATTAATAGAGTGAATGCTGATTTATCCAATAATTTGGGTAATTTAGTTCAAAGAGTTGTAAAATTTTTAAATAAAAATTTCGATAATATAATTCCTCATTCCGTTAAAGACGATACTAGTAACATTAATAGATGTTTAAAAAATGGATATGATTTAATAAAAATAATCGATAAAAAAATGAGTGATTTTAATATTAGTAAATGTTTAGAGGATATTTTTTTGTTTATAGATGAATTAAATAAGTTTATGGATAGCTCTCAACCATGGAATACTTTTAAAGAAAACCCTCAAAAAGCAGGAAGAGATTTGTCAATGTTGATTGAATGTTTCAGGATTATTGGAATAATTTTACAACCATTTATTCCTATTGCTGCAAAGAATATTTTAGACATATTAAACATAAAGAATTCTGAGAGAAAGTTCGATAATTTATCATTGGAATTTTCTGTTAAAAAAAACCATAATATTAATGACCCGAAACAACTGTTTCCAAGATATGAAAAATAAAATTGTAGATTCACATTGTCATTTAGACTTCATCGATTTTAAAGAAGACATTCAGTTTGTTATTGAAAATGCAAGATCAAATAATGTTGATTATATGTTAAGTATTTCAGTTAATTTTGATAAATTTGAAGAAATTCATAAAATTACGAAAGACTATAAAAATATTTGGTGTTCAACAGGAGTTCACCCTAATAATGTTCCAATCTCATTTCAATCAAGTGAACTCGAAATTTTAAAGAGAAAGTTGGAATCAAACCTGTCAAAAACAAAAGTAATTGGTGTTGGTGAGACTGGATTAGATTATTTTAGAAATAAAGATAATAGGACCAATCAAATTAGCTATTTTGAAACACATATGGAAGTTGCATCAAACACCGATACTCCAGTAATTATTCATACAAGAGACGCTGATTCTGATACAATTGATTTTTTAAATAAGTTTGGTAAAAGAAATAAAATTAAAGGACTAATTCATTGTTTTTCTTCAGATAAGAATTTAGCAAAATGTGCACTAGATAATAACTTTTATATATCTTTTTCTGGCATAATAACATTTAAAAACAATGATAATTTAAGAAAAATTGTTAATTACATACCAATTGATAAAATTTTAGTAGAAACAGATGCCCCATATCTTTCGCCAGTTCCTTACAGAGGAAAAAGAAATGAACCAGCAAATACTCTTTTTACTTTGAAAAAAATTGCTCAAATCAAAGACATTGAGATTGAAAAAGCAGCAGAAGTAACAACAAAAAATTTTTTTAAACTTTTTTCAAAAGCACAAAATGAAGTTTAAAATAACAGTTTTAGGCTGCGGAAGTTCTTCTGGTGTGCCAGCGATTGGAAATAATTGGGGTAAATGTGACCCTAACAACCCAAAAAATAGAAGATTAAGATCGTCTATCTTAATTGAAACTTCAAATACCTCATTACTCATAGATGCTACACCAGATTTACGACAACAACTATTAAATGCAAATTTAACAAATCTGGATGGAGTTTTAATAACACATTGTCATGCAGATCATATTAACGGAATTGATGATTTTAGATTTCTAAATGTAATTATGGATAAAGATATACAATTGTACGCAACAAAACAAAATATTGAAGAAATTAATAAAAGGTTTGGTTATGTTTTTGAAAAATTAGCTCCTCAAGCTAATGGTTTTTATTATAAACCCTGCTTAATTCCCAATGAGATAGATGGGATATTCAAAATAAAAAATTTGGAAATATTAAGTTTTCAGCAAGATCATGGCTTTATTGAATCAACTGGATTTAGAATAGATAATTTTGCTTATTCATCAGATGTATTTGACATAAGTGAACAAGTCTTCGCTCAACTACAAAATTTAGATTTATGGATTGTGGATTGTTTGAGGTTTAAACCTCATAAGTCTCATGCTCATTTTGAAAAAGTTTTAACCTGGATTGAGAGGTTAAGGCCAAAGAGGACGGTCTTAACTCATATGAATTACGAAGTCGATTACGAACATATTAATTCATTACTACCAGAAAACTGTGAAGCTGCGTATGACGGTCTAACAATAAATTTAAAAGCTTACTAAAGCTCATACAAATTCTTTTTTTCATTTTTTAATATTGTTGTTAAAAAATTTGTGACAGCTTTAATTCTCCTCAATTTTGATAAATTTTCATGAATAACTATCCAATATTCTCTTTTTATATTTATGATTTCAGGTAGTATCGCAAGCAATCCGGTCTCTTTTTTTGCAATGAATGAATGAAGTAATCCTAAACCAACACCATTTTTTACGGCCAGAAGTTGCGATCTCAGACTATTGCTTGAAAAAACAACTGATAGATTTTTATTAACCTCTTTGAGATAATTTAATTCAGGAAACTCAACTAACTCATCAACATAGCTTACAAAGTTGTGGTTTATTAAATCTTTAGTATTTTTTATACTTTCAATATTTTTACTGTAATTTTTAGAACCATATAACTTAACAAAGTAATCACAAAGTTTCCATGATAATAATCTTCCTTTTTTAGGTCTTGATAGAGATATAAGGATATCTGTTTCTCTATTAGACAAACTTCTTGATCTTGTATCGGCTAATAATTCTATTTCTATTTCAGGGTATTTATTGTAAAATTTATTTATATACTTGCTTATAATTTCAACTCCTAAACCTTCACCAACACTTAATCTTACTTTTCCTCTTATATTTGGATTTGATTGTGAAAAATTAAAATTTATTCCATATATTTCATTTTCTATTTTTTCTGCATACTTAAGAAGTTCTGAACCTTTTTCAGTTAATAGATAACCTTTTGGTGATTTATAAAATAACTCAAGTTTTAGACTGCTTTCTAAGCGTGAAATTCTCCTTGCAATAGTTGTAGATTCAACTTTTAATTTTTTAGATGCTAGTTTTAGTTTAGAGCACCTGGAAAGGGTAAGGAAGGAATTCAAATCATCCCAATTAAACATATTTAATCTTAACCTGAAAAACCTTAATTTAAAATGCTTTTTTGCAATTTGATAATTATTAATTCTGAATTGAAATGCAAATTAATATATATATAGTCATATCATATGTCAGAAAATTTAGGTCATATTATTAATGGGAAGAGGGTTGTTGAATCTGGAAAATCCATTGAGATTTTTAATCCAGTAAACGGTCAAGTTATCTCCAAAATATCTAATGCCTCCTCAGAAACTATCAATAAAACATTGAATAGCTCCATCGAGGCTTTTGAAAAATGGAAAACATACTCAATTGCAAAACGTGCATCAATTTTATTTGATTATAAGGTGCTACTTGAGAAAAATATTAATAAATTAGCTAATTTTATTAGTGAAGATCTTGGGAAAGTACATGATGACGCTGTCGGTGAGGTGCGTAGAGGAATCGAAAATGTTGAGTATGCTTGTGGAATTGGTGAAATTCTTAAAGGTGAATTTAATAAAAACATAAGCACATCTGTTGATTCTTGGAGTGAATTTTCACCTTTGGGACCAGTTCTAGGTATAACTCCTTTTAATTTTCCCGCCATGGTTCCACTTTGGATGTTTCCTTTAGCAATTGCTACTGGGAACTCATTTATTTTAAAACCCTCTGAAAAAGATCCTCTTGGTTCGATGTTTATAGTTGAGCTTTTCAATGAAACCAAAGCACCTAGAGGTTTGCTTAATCTTTTAAACGGAGACAAAACTGTTGCTAATACTTTAATTAAAGACGAAAGAATAAAAGCTGTAAGCTTTGTTGGTTCAACTCCTGTGGCAAAAAGTATCTATGAATCCTCAGCTATTTCTGGAAAACGATGCCAGGCATTAGGTGGGGCCAAAAATCATGCTTTAATACTACCTGATGCAGATATTGAGTATACAACCGATCAATTAATATCAGCAGCATTTGGATCTTCAGGTCAACGTTGTATGGCATTGTCTGTAGCTGTTGTTTTTTCAGAAGTTAAAGATAAGTTTATGGACAGTCTAAAAAAAAAGTATCAAAACTTAAATTTGGTTTGGATGATTTAAATTCTAATAGTTTCGGACCACTCGTATCAAAAGAGCATTTAGATTCTGTTAGGAATTATATTAAATTATCTGAGGAAGAGGGAGCTGCTATCATAATTGATGGAAGGGATTCATTAAAAGGGAAAAATTCTAAAAATGGATATTTTTTAGGGCCAACTATTATTGATAAGGTTAAATCAGGTATGGAATCCTATCAAAATGAAATTTTTGGGCCAGTTCTGCAGGTAATGGAAGTGAATCATGTTTCTGAGGCAATTACATTAATAAATAACAACAAATTTGGTAACGGATGTTGCATTTTTACAAGTAGTGGTGAAAATGCAAGAATTTTTTCAGAACAAGTGGAAATTGGCATGGTAGGTGTTAATATTCCCTTGCCTGTTCCATCTTCATATCACAGTTTTGGAGGTTGGAAAAACTCGCTCTTTGGTGATCTAAATATATATGGTCCAGATGGTGTAAGATTTTACACTCAAAGAAAGACAATTACTCAAAGGTGGCCTTCTTCAGGCTCATCAAAAGGAGTAGATTTATCAATGCCTAATAATTTAAAACAATAAAAGGAGTAAAAATGAAAAAGTTATTGATGATACTTGCGATCTTTTCGCTTAATTTTTTAGATCAAAGTGCCCATTCTGATGGACATGTTGAAACAGTTTGGGAAACAGAAAAGATTTTTGAGTTACCAGAATCGGTTATTTATGATGCAACAAATGATGTTCTGTATGTTTCAAATATTACAGATCATCCATTTAATAAAGATGGTACCGGATATATATCCAAAATTGGTCTTGATGGAACTGTAATAGAACAAAAATGGATCGATAAACTCAATGCTCCCAAAGGGCTTACAATTAGTAAGGATAAGTTATATATAGCAGATATTGACGAGTTAGTAGAAGTTGATATTGCAACCGCTAAAGTTACAAATAAATATAAGGGGTATGGTTCAGTGTGCATGAATGACGTTACTCATGATAAATACGGTAATGTTTATGTCGGGGATACATATAATGATACTATCTATAGATTAAATCAATTCGGACAACTTCCTGCTTGGTTTTATAGTCCAGGTTTAGCACCTAATGGAATTCACATTGATGATGAAGAGGGTAACCTCATTGTGGGAAGCTGGGGAGCAGTTATGGAAGGCTGGGGAACTCCAGAGTTAAAAGGAAGCCTAAAAAGTATCGATATTCACACAAAAGAAATTAAAAATCTAGGTAAGAAACCAATTGGTAATTTAGATGGTATAGAGCCGGATGGTAAAGGTTCGTATTACGTTACTGATTGGACTGGTGCAAAGCTTTATAATATTAATAAAAAAGGAAAATTTAAAGTAATAGCCGAAGTTGGAAAAGGTGCAGCTGATCATGAGGTAATTTTAGATAAAAACCTTATCATCATCCCAATAATGGCTGAAGGAAAGGTTATTGCATTAAAAGTTAAATAAGAAAATGTCATCACAAAAACTTGGAATTTTTAACAGTTTATCCAAACCATTTGTTAAATTAGTTGAAAGATTTTATCCAGATGCATTTATTTTCGTAATAGTATTGTCTGTGTTAACTTTTATATTAGCACTAGTTAACACAGACTCTACTCCTGTTGAGGTCTTAGAGGCGTGGGGAAATGGTCTTCCCAAATTATTTACATTTACAGCGCAAATAACTATTATAATGATTACAGCCCATGCTCTTGCTCATACTAAACCAGTCGAAAATACTTTATCTAAAATAGGATCCTATCCAAATACACAGATTCAAGCATATGCTCTAGTTACATTTATTTCAGGAATTGCAAGCCTATTTGCTTGGTCTTTTGGTTTAATTGTTGGAGGAATAGTATCAAAATTTGTCGCTATTGGGTGTTCAAAAAAAAGAATAAGAATACATTATCCGCTTCTAGTAGCATCTGCATACTCAGGTTATGTAATATGGCATATGGGGTATTCTTCTTCAGCAGCGTTATTCGTTTCATCAGAAGGGCATTCATTAATCAATCAAATAGGCATTATTCCTGTTACTGAAACAATTTTTACAAGTTTTAATATTACATTGGCAGTAATTACTTTAATAATAATAACAGTAGTTAACCCCTTGATGAGACCTGTCAATGATTCTGAAATAAATGAGATTGATCCTAATGTCTTTAGAGTAGATACTGAAAATAATGATGAAAATAGTCTTACAAATGATAATAGAACATTCGCTCAAATAATTGAAAATAATAGATTTATTAGTTTATTTGTTGGTTTTTGTTTGTTGTTTTTTATTTTGTATGTCTTTTATAAAAAGGGCTTCTCTTTAGACTTAAATTTGGTTAGTTGGACGTTCTTGGGTATTGGATTGTTATTATCTAATTCCCCAATCCATTATGTAAAATTAGTAAACAAAGCTGCCATTACAGTTGGCCCTATAATACTTCAATATCCTTTTTATGCTGGGATAATGGGTATGATGGCAGATACTGGGCTGATTAATGTGGTTGCAGAAAAAATCTCGCAAATATCCTCACCAGAAACACTCGGCTTTTATTCTTTTTTATCTGGGGGTTTGGTTAATATGTTTATTCCATCTGGAGGTGGTCAATGGGCTGTTCAAGGTCCAGTAATGATAGAAGCTGCAAAAAATTTAAATGTTGAGCCATATGTTATTGTATTGGGAGTAGCGTATGGTGACCAATGGACAAATATGATTCAACCATTTTGGACTATACCATTACTTGCAATTGCAGGCCTTCATATGAGGCAAATTATGGGTTATACATTCGTGATTTTTTTATTAACTGGTTTTATATATGGTGGAGCAATGCTATTTTTAGGAACAGGATAAAATAATTATACCTTCAGTTTAACATTGGCTAATTCTTATGGCTTGACATTATTATATCTGTAGTCGATAAATAATACATCAAATGGCTATATTGAAACAACCTGTTGAAAATATAAATCAACAAATTCAATTATTTAAACAATTAATCTTAAGTAATGGTTTAGATATTGAGGGAGTCCCATCTTGGTTTCCTAAGGCACATTTATCAAGAAGTCAAACAGATTTAATTGCAAAATCCAAAAATGGTGAAGAATATATATTTCAAGATTATTTTACCAATCATATTCTACCTTCTATTCAAACAGAAAATGGATTAATATTTGATGGCACACTTATTGATATTTTAGCTGGCTCAATGGCTAAAGGCCAGTATGCTCAAGCTTCAAGTGATAATACATTATCTATTGGAGAAGTATCAAGTATCACC
>MDTB01225514.1_pt1 | contig 12230 bp, 11 predicted proteins | sample 811161 | NCBI WGS metagenome assembly MDTB01 (sample SAMN05326650, study PRJNA326480) | marine metagenome | isolation source: seawater | place: Mediterranean Sea | collected 2009 | reverse complement strand
GGAAATCTGTTGTGATGAAAAAGACGGCAGGTACACCGTACTTTTTCAGAACTGGATGAATTACATCGAAACACTCACGTAAGCCATCATCAAAAGTAAGTAAGATACCGTTTTCAGGTCCATTGGCACTGTCTCGACACTCAATAAATTCGCCTAATGATAAGAACCTGAAGTATTTTAGGAATAGTCTAATGTCTGATTCGAATTCCGAGACTCGACGATAACGAAAAAGATGATGCACGTGGGGAAGATAATCATCGCTTACCGTATGATAGAACGGAATGATTGGTAAGCGCTTATAGGCCTTATGATAAAACGAAAAATAGAGCGAGCCTCTTGCCCGGTCGAGGCATAACCTGAATGGGTTCCGAAGAGACGTACATATTGGAACATTTTCGCTAGATTTCATTGCGACACATATTCGCTACATTATCCAGGAGTGTGAGGAGCCTAGATTAGCTGTTCTACAAATAGGGTACTAGAGTATTGGAGTGTCGGACAATGCTAAATCAAAATTATTCTTCAGATATAGTTTCACACTTTATAACGAACACTATTTTCTCTTTAGGAGTCAGTTGCCACCAATAGGGGGTAATTCAGTTTTCACCGTTAACTTATTTCCAGCCCATCCTCCACTAACGCGGGGTTCACGCTCCCAATAAGTATCTTATCATCGAAACTTACCTTTACATTGTGGCGCTCCTCATCAGAGAGCTTCGACATCTAAGTGACGTTACCAAGCGGACGCCTCGCGATTGCCATAACTGACCCGCCAAAAGGCAAGACTGGCAATCTAAGGCGCATCCCGACTGACAGAAGTACACCCTCAAATATCATAATGGCATTTAGAAGCCGCTCTAGGGGATAAGGCATCATTCTAAGATCGCTCCCACGATCTAGAAATTGCAGAACTTTGCGTCGAAGAATCATCAATCCAAACAACAACGTATTCCAGTAGGTTAAGTACTCAATCTCAAAGCCCGATCGTTGTATTATTCTTGCTAGAGATGCACGCGTATATCGACGTGCGCCATCGACACGTTGATCATGGCAGCTATACATCCACTCGTAGGCGGGGACGCTGACCACCAAAATCCCGCCTGGCTCAAGACATCTGAACGCCTCCGATATAACTTCTTCGGGGACAGCCGCTTGGTGGTACAACACATCTGCAGATATATAAGCGGTGAAATGATCATTTTTAAATGGTAGAGCGTTCACGGATCCTCTAACCACTCTCCCATGACTTCGTTGGCTCGCAACCCCTAAGGATTCTCGATCCATGTCCAGTCCAATAACTGCCGAGGTCTCGAAGGTGCTTCCACAGATTCGAAGAAATGCGCCAGGACCACACCCACCATCCAATAAGCGTCCATTAAGACTCGGTAGAAAAACTGCAAGAGCATTCAGCAGGTTTCGATGCAGCGCGCGAAACCACCACATGTTCTCACCAACCTCTGCGATTTTCCTGTACTCTTCTCGCTTCATCCATTTACTTTTTCTAACTTAGATCTGCGTGCTGAAACCAGTTAAACCCAATCCACTATAAACAGCAACGACACCATGAAGACATACCGTAAGACAGAACGCTATTACTGCGTCGCTTTTCAAGTCACTCACAAATTACGCCATTACTTCCCCAAGTGCCGAAATGTGATTGCCGTCTCCGTAGTTGAAATTGGGCGCTCATTCTCCCGACCTGGCCATCGAGATAGCAGATGTGTATCTGTCACTGCCTATCCAGAGGTCTTATTCATTCCATACCCTAAGTGTGGTTTTAGACTCCTAGTTTAAACGTTGCATTTTCAGGATAGCCAAAGTAAGTTAAAATATGGCTCCAAAGGCTGTGAGTGAACCTGATTAATGCGAATATTAATTCTAAACCCCCCCGCCGAGAACACCGTTAGCGAAAATCCCAACGAAGACGGTGAAGAGTTTCTAGAAGGCGACGACTTTGGAGACTTTCCACCTCTGGGTGCGCTGTACGTATTGAGTTATTGTGAAAAGAACACTCATGGACATGAGTTCTTTTTCATTGACTGCGTCGGCGAACGAATCTCTCACAGAACGTTGCCAAAAAAAATATCGGAAATAGCCCCAGACATAGTCGGCATTACTAGTTTTACCATCTCCCTAATCGACGTTTGTAAAGCGGCTGAGACGATTCGTAAAATCGTTCCCGATGTTCATTTGTGTTTAGGGGGTCATCATCCCATTGCATATCCCTACGAAGCAGCAAAATTACCGCAGTTTGACTCTATCATCGTTGGTGAAGGAGAGATCGCGTTCACCGAACTCGTAAAGGCTATTTCAAGCAACGAAGATTTTACAGAAATCACTGGGGTCTATACTTCAGATTCGATTGAACTATTTAAAGATAAACCACACCGTGACAAACGGTTTCTCGCACGCGTCCGTGTTCCTTCGGGATATGTAGAAGAAATTGATTCAATCCCGTTCCCTAATAGGAAATATATTCGGCACATCAAATACAAAAACATTTTGGGAGTAACAGCAGATCTCGCAACGATTTTGAGTTCTCGCGGATGCCCCTATTTGTGTACATTCTGCGACGTCCCTATCAAGAGCTATCGCCAACGTTCAGAAGACGCTGTTTTGGACGAAGTTGAGGAATGTCTCGCGATGGGCTATACCGAATTTCGATTCTATGACGATCTCTTCAACATCAACGAAAAGAAAATCCTAGATTTCTGTGATGCCATTGAGCGTCGTCGCCTGGACTTTACTTGGGATTTCCGAGGACGTGTTAACGCAGTCACGAGAAAATCTTTAGAACGTGCGAAGGCCGTTGGTTTGCGTATGATTGCTTTTGGTGTCGAGACAGGATCTGACGCAGGACTCAAGGAGCTAAAAAAGGGAACCGATACTCAAAGAGTTGCCAATGCGTTTAAATGGTGTCGAGAACTAGGGATCTTGACGGTAGCCGACTATATGATCGGATTACCATCAGAAAAGAGCCGTGATGATGTTATTGGCAATCTAAACTTTTTAATAAATCTTGATCCCGATTACGGACAGATATCCATTTTGACGCTGTACCCAAACACAGCAATTTATGACCAAGCAGTTGCAAAAGGAATCGTCGAACCAGATCGATGGCAAAAATGGTCTATGAATCCTCAGCCGGGATTCGTGGTTGATCATTGGGAGGAGCATCTTCCGCATTCGGAAATCGTTAAACTGCAAAAGTGGGGGTACAGAAAGTTTTACTTTAGGCCAAAGTACATTTGGCGCAGTCTTTTAGGAACCAAGTCATTCTATGAACTGTCCTCTAAAGCAGGGGGTGCTATGAAGTTAATCAGCACCAATAGGCGAGCAGCCTAGCCTCCCTTTCATTTCATTATAGACTTTACCGTTTTGGCGACGTATTCGATCTGGTAGTCCGTGATTGCTGCTCCACTGGGTAGATAAAGCCCCCGCCTAGCAATATTCTCTGAAACAGAATGTTGCTCATTCAAAAATTTTCCCTCACGATTAAAAACGGGTTGTTGGTGAAGCGGCCAAAAAAACGGGCGTGAGCCGATATTATTTTCCCTGAGGATTCGGATCATCTCTTGTGCATCGAGTTCGACGCCGTCGTCTAATACAACTCCATATACCCAGTAGCAGTTCTCCGCGTAATTGGTATTGCTAACAGGTAACTGTAGGCCAGGAACGTCTGCAAGGAATTGATTATAACGAGCGCCCATTCTCCGCTTCCTTGCAATTAACTGGTCAAGTCGCTCGAGTTGCGCCAGACCAACAGCCGCTTGGAGGTTTGTTAGGCGCATATTCCAGCCAACTTTCTCGTGTACGAATCTAGGCTCCTTGAAACATAGATTACGAAGTGAACGACACTTTACCTCTAGATTTTCACTGTTAACCGCAACCAAACCCCCCTCCCCCATAGTTACGTGCTTGTTCGCATAAAAACTAAAAGTACTAATTTCGCCGAAACTACCGCAGGGTTTATTCCTGTAACTAAGGCCGATCGATTCGGCTGAATCCTCTATTAAAAGGATGCCATACTCTGTACAAAGTTCCAAAAGAGGGTCCAGGTCGACCGGTAAGCCAAAAATATGTACTGCCATTACGGCTTTCGTTCTCTCCGTAACTTTTGACTCGATCTGATCCACTCTCATGTTCCACGTCGTAGGATCACAATCAACGAGTATTGGGGTCGCGCCTGATCGTGTGATTGCCAAAGCACAGGAGATAATCGTAAATGTCGGTAGAATTACTTCATCACCAGGTCCGATCCCTAGTGCGGTAACTGCTAACTCCAGCGCATCGGAGCCGTTCGAAACCGTAATGCCGGCTTTTCGTCCAATACGCGCAGCGAACTTCTTTTCGAATTTCTCAACGAAAGGTCCTTCCGATGAGATCCAGCCCGATTCGATACATTCCGTCAAGTACTTTAACTCATTGCCGTTCAACGACGGCTCACTTACCGGTACGAATTCCATTAAACGATTTTCCGCATCCGGCCTGTCTAACCTTACTTCGACGATTCTAGAGGCGTTTCCAACCGAAAAGTATCCTCCTCGTAGGAATCCCCGCCGCGAGGACCCCTTGTAAAAACGAAAAACTCAGAATCCTCAACAGCAATGAGGGCGTGTTTCTCCCACGACTCTGCGACGACCAAATCACCAGGTTTTAAAACCTGCTCTACGACCGGTTCGTCGCCCTTTTGCGTCAAAGACCGCAATTGACCCGACTGTAGATATACCCATTGCGTCGTGTCTTTATGAAAGTGATTGCCGCGTACCACCCCTTTTTTCGAACGGATAATAGTTATAGCATCAATTGGCTCGCGTACAAGAACATCCTTAATTGTGCCCCGATCATCTTCATATGATATTTCAGGAGTGCTGATGCGCATGGATTCCGCCAGAAGGTTAGATTTCGTGCTGATATTTGTCTGCGGACAATACCAACGGGTATGGGATCGGTAAAATAAACTTTCCCCCCTTAGCTTGGAACTCCGATAAATTTTTCATTATCTCGTCTTTGAAATTCCAAGCCAGTAGAAGAGCATAGTCAATATCCTGATCTAAGAGCGCTTCGTCAGGCAAAATTGGGATGTGCCCTCCTGGAGAATATTTCCCAATTTTTAATTTCGACTTTTCCGTCAGGAACTCGAGCGTCTCTGTACCGATCTTACAATAATTCAATAACGTCATCCCTTTTGCTGGGGCACTTACACCGGCGATCTTGCTACCGTTACGCTTTAGCGACTTCAACAGCCACACGAGTTCCTCACGATGTCTGCTTACTCGACCGGCAAACTCGGTCAGTTTTCCTGTTGTATGAATCCCTTCTCTTTGCTCATAGTCCGCAAGACGTCTGACCGACCCAGAAACCTCGTGACATCCCAGTCTTCCAACAAACATCCGTATAGAACCCCCATGAATGTCTCGTTGCTGAACATCGAATAACTCCATTCCTTGGTTATGGAAAAATCTCTGAAGAGGCGAAATCGAGATATACGACAAATGCTCATGATAAATCGTGTCATATTCCAAATTGTGTAACAAGTGGCCAAAGTAAGGCGCTTCGATAACGAAGATGCCACCCTCATCGAGTAAAAGTTTGACGCCAGCCATCAAACCACTAAGATCATCAACATGAGCGAAAACGTTGCTAGCAGTCAGCACTTTGGCTTTGCCATATTCCTCTAGAATATGACGTGCGACTCTCTCGTCAAAGAAATCAGGTATCGTCTCTATACCATTTTTTACAGCAATGTTTGCAATATTCTCGGCTGGATCAACGCCAAGCACACGGATATTTCGACTCCTGAAGCTTGTGAGAAGAACACCAACATTGCTGCCGATATCGATAACCAACTCATCCGAACTCATCGATAACCTTTGCACTATATCCGAAGCAAATTCGTCGAAGTGTTCGGACCCTGTCTTCGTTATTGACGCCTCATAGGGATAATCATTTTGATAAAGAATTTCGGGCGCAACAACATGGTTCAACTGGATGTGGCTACACTCGTCGCAACGGACCACTTGTAGAGGATAGAAGATTTCGGGATGCGAAAGCCTATCATTTCCAAGAAAATCGTCTGCTGGTGGAGTATGACCCAGGTCCAAGAAGCGAAATAGGCTGTTACTGTTGCATAGCCTACAACTAGTCATGCCCTCTGGTTCTCCTTATTACAGACATTTTGAGTTTGATTACCGTTGCTAGACAATTAAGAGCTATGGGAATTACAGCGAATGGATTGTTTGATGTTTTGGATTCCCCATATATGCGAGGTTTGATGGTAACTGGAATCTCGTGGATTCTGTACCCATAACTTGCAGCTTTATAGAGAAGTACGATGCAATAGTCCAAATAATCCCCCTCAAGTCCGAGCTCGTTGATTACCTCCTTTCGAACCGCATAATAACCACTTGTATAGTCATAATATTTGCGGTCCAAAATGAGTCGGGCGAGTAAATTCCCATATTTCGATATGGAAACTGCTATGAAGGAGTCTTCGGTTTTGCGCAAATTATGCCAAATATGAAAGATATTGTGTTCCCCAGTACCCGGTGTCGATCCTTTGATACCTCCTCCTTTTATATAGCGTGAGCCAACTACCAAGTCGGCGCCTTCTCTGATTCGATTAACGAGATCAGGAATTTTCTCCGCTGGCATAGAAAGATCCGCATCCAACCAGATACAGATATTTCCTCGACTTTTCTCAATACCTTCTCTGATAGAGTTCACGAGGCCCTTGTCGGCCCGACGAGTAATCAACCTCAAATTCTCATACTTACTTAGAATATTACCCACAATCGCAGACGTGTCATCCGGTGAATCATCATCAACGACGATTACTTCGGCATCGAGATCGGTAAGAATGGCATATACCGCTTCTATCATTCGCTCAATATTTTTCGCCTCGTTGAATGTCGGAAGAATTACAGACAAATCAGTCATGTGGATACCTCACAACAGAGGCCAGCAGTGGACTCGGTCCGCCGATGAAAAATCGGCCAAGCCGGAAATTATCCTCATTGATAGACGACGCTTAACGCAACGCAATAAATCGCCATAATGCTTCGCTCGTGGACAAGACACCGACCGCTTTTAGAGAACCGGTAAAGACCCTTCACAAAAACTAAATTTGGAAAATATCAAGTGGTTAGAGAACAAACAAAATTAGTTATCGTTGGAGGAAAAGGAAATGGCACGGTTGTATTGTCAACTCTAGTAGACATGATCGAGAACTATGATTCAGATTTTGAGTGCATAGGTTTCGTAAATGAAGATCCAGTTACAGTGAAAGAAATAGATGGGTTTCCTGTTATCGGTCACTTTTCTCAGCTTCAAACAATTTGTGAGGAGCATAACGCTCATTTTGTTAACGGGCTTACATCAGCACAGACAATTCGTTCGATCGCCGAGAAGTATTCGACTGTATTTCCAAACTACGAAGATCGCCTTGTGAATATCATTCACCCTAGCGTCCATTTTGGATATAAGGTGCGGAAAGGTAAAGGTATTTTTATTGGACCGCACTCTTATATTGGCCAGAACGTTTATTTAGGCGATATGGTATTTATTCATGCACAGTGTTATGTGGCTCGTGATTCCCGTCTTGGAAATTTCACCTATTTAGCGCCCCAGGCTTATATTGGAGCCGAGGCCGCTATAGATGAGTCGGTCTATATGGGTGTGGGTTCTCTTGTAAAAGAGCGTGTTCATGTTCGCAAAAACTGTATTGTTGGCCTAGGAGCTATCATCGTGAAGGATACGGAAAAAGATTCGCTATATTATGGAGAAAGGTCGACACGAAAAGATGTCTAAACAAAACAATTGATCGGTGGAAATCTCTCTGTTGATAACGACTAATTTTAGGCCAATTAAATCTGACTTACAAAGTCGTAAGATCTCACGGTCCTGGATCAGAGTTAACCGTGTACGCTGAACCTGTCGTGCCAGAGTTAATGTAGTTAGTCATATTTTGAATAATCTTTAAATGTTTTTCGTCTGACAACGATTTGACAAAATATGGAAATATTTCAGATCCGAATCTGAATTTCTCCGAATACTGATCAACTAGCATCTTGTAAGACGGATAAATCCAGTCATCGATAATGCCCTCCTTCTTATAGTGCATGAAATAGAATTCGTAAATGTCGTGAAAATCAGTTCTTTCACTAAGCGAATTAAGATTTAGCAGTAGGTCTAAATATTCGCCGGTCGATTTTGGGTGCCAATTAAACGAGTATCCCATATGGGGGTTATTGCCGGCATTTATAACATCTATTCCCAACAACGGACACTCATGACCCACTGATCCATAACAAGTTAATACAAACTTAATTTCCTCATTAGCAAGTTGATGAAAAGAGGTTTCTTCGGGTACCAAAGTAAAATTTGGGAACTCTGCTACAAAACCTTGGATAATGGTTTTGGACTTTGCCATGACGTCGGGGTGGGTTTTTATATACCAATCGTAATCCGTTTTCTTGCTAACATTTCCCAAGAACAATAACCACTCATAAAAGTCCATGAATAAAAGCCCACCATAACAATTCGGGGAATCATAAAACTCGTGAGTCGTCACCAACACTTTCAACTTTGAGTTCTGTTTAGTGACGCGCGGCTGGTTCTGATCTTTCTTGAATGCAGATTTAGTTGAGTACGCCATGTCCACACCAATCTTTCCCGATAGTCTTTCATTCAATCGTTTTTTTGCCCAATCTATACCCGCTGATTTTTCTTCTTCACTTAATTTCCTAAATCTCTCTGGATAGTTTAGAAATTTCTTCCAGACTTCCTCCTGAAAAAGGTGTGGATCTCTATAGAACGTTATACCCCTTGCGTGGGTCGAATAAAATGGAATTCCAAAGAGTTGCCCAGCAATCTTAACGGGTAGGTTGCCTCGAAGCCTAACCCCGATATTGGCTGAGACCATTGCCTTTACCTCACGTTCTTGGAAGAAGTCCCTCCAGAAGATTAAGGACTCAATTGCCTCCTTTATTATCGGATATAACCTTTCGTCATCTAAATAGACTGTTGGCTCGACGTATCTCATTAAGTACTCTTCATAAATCTCCACACCCAGATGAACACCAAAGATTTCAAGGTCAAATAAATCTTTTTTGGTATCTATTTTCTTGATTACATTAATGAAGGTCTTTTTTGCCTCTAAGTGTTGAATTTTTGAAAGTCTGATATGTACGTGTCCGCATACATTAAATGACCGATAAACCTTATTCCAAGATCGATTTCGAATTCTATTCGGACTATAGGAAACAATTCTCGAGTTAAATTTTTTGGCAAGTACATTCAGAAGATAGCTTCGTGCAATTTCTGTTTCGGCCACAGGATAGTAATCGAATAAGATTATTGATTCCGTATTCCGAGTTTTCCAATTACTCCATTTTTCTTCATTATGAGCAATAAATGCCTTCGTGCTTCTATCAGTGGGAAAACAGTTTCGCTTGATCATCTCTACCAGATGACGAACGAAAAGAACTGGTTGACTCACAAGACACCAGATCTTCTGGGCAAGGCTGATCAAATTAATGGCTCGAACCCGTCTAACTTCCTGGGGCACTTCAATTATTCCCCTCTCCAGGAGACGTTGACATATTGCACCAGATGCGCATTAAAGCTTGTCTTAAAATCACCTCTATTAGGTGAATTTGCTCCAAGAAAATCGATGTACGTATTTCCCTGTTCTATGCACCGCCGAATTTGCTCGAAAATGACCGCTGTACTAGAACCTGAGTTTCGATAAGCAGGATTGTTTGCTCCGATGAGGTAGTAAGCAGTTTTCCTATCAAAAAGGAAGAGTCCTGCTGATATCGGGTTTCCATCTGGAGATCTACAGACGATAACTCGACCAAACCCCTGATCCACTGCGGTTTTTGCCAGAGTGGTTGCGATGAACGCTTCTCTTGTCGATCGCTTGAGCCCCTGCCTCTCAAAAGTCATTACGTGCAACCGGTCTAATAGACCAGCGTCCTCTGTTTCTTCAACAAGGAATCCCTCTCTAAGACAGCGCTTGTATTCCTGGCGCCGAACAGTGCGCGCTCTTGCGAGCACTCCCTCTATTCCTCCGATGTTCTTCAATGCAAGAACTGCGGAGTATCTTATGTCTGCTTGAAAAAGTCCTCTTTCGGGTTCGTGGTAGTGAAACCATTGAAACCCCCTTAAATCTTCGAATGTATGATGTAAAGAGAACGAGATACGATCGGATCTGACTTCCAGCCATCCAAGCAACTCATGCACTAGGTCACAAGCTTTTTTCGCTCGCTTGTGATTAGGATAATCGGCAACCACCCGACTCAACAACACCCCTTGATACACAAAGGGCCTATTGATAGGACATCCATCAACATCCCTGATAATTACGGCTCCAAGCAGAATAGATTTATCGTCCTTAATTACAACTAGATCATAATCCTTCCCGCATACATCCAGAAACTGAGTCGTGCAAAATAAGTTGTAGTGTGGGGACTCGGAAACAAAGACATCCCACTCAGCCTTATCATTACATTTCTGTATCCAGTGCCTCATCGCAACTTCAAGTCGACTCCTTTCGGCGCAATATACCGAGGTTCGACCAAACTTTTTCAAATGCAGCGACAATAAGCTCGAGATCTTCCGTCTGCAAGTCGTACTTACATATCCCTAGTCCTAGGTACACCCGATCGTTCAGGTTTTCCGCTACCGGGCAAATGCCCTTTTCGTAGGACACTTCCCTCTTGCAGATATCTGACGACCAGGGGAATCCGTGTGACCCATATGCATTACGTTTCTGATACATCGGCAAAAGATGGATGTTCTCGTATCGTTTAGACACCGGAACGCCCTCCGCATTGAGTGCCTCACATATTCGGTCTCGACTTACATCTAGGGCAGTTGTAACGATCTGCATAGGATAGGCGTAGTAAACATGAGTCCTGTCGGCGCCAACCACAGGCATCTTTAGTCCTTCGAGGCCCTGCAAGCTCGTTGTCAAGGCTTCCGCTACCGCTTGCCGGCCCTGCACAAATCCCTTCAATTTCTTCAACTGTTCTATTCCGATTGCACACTCGATCTCTCCAAGTCGGAAGTTAAAACCAAGCGCATTGGTCAAATCCTTATCACCGCGCTCTGCCGCCACTACTTCACCGTGGTTACGAATAAGCCGGAGACGCTCGGCTATTGTGTCATCGTCGGTCACGAGGATGCCGCCTTCACCCGTATGGATATGCTTATGGTGGTTCAGACTATAGCCTCCAACATGTGCGCATGTCCCAGCGTAGCGTCCTTTGTAGAACGCTCCCGGCGCTTGGGCCGTATCAGAGATCACTTTCAAGTCATGCCGATCCGCCAGCGCCATGATTTCGTCCATATCGGCAGACTGGCCGAAAATATCGACCACGATGATCGCCTTTGTATAGGGTGTGATGTTTGCCTCGATGGATCTTGGGTCGAGGTTGTAGGTATCAGGATCGATGTCGGCAAAAACTGGAATAGCGTTCCATTGTAGAATAGCGGTAGCAGTCGCACTCATAGTCCATGGGGTCACGATTACTTCGTCACCAGGCTCAATCCCAATGGCCCCTACAGCCGCTATCAGACCGGATGTCCAGGAATTCACGGTAACAGCGTGCTTAACACCGAAATAGTCAGCAGCGATTCGCTCAAACTCGCGAACTTTTGGTCCACCATAGAAGTCTTCATGCCAACAGCCCAGGAACTTAGAGAGCACACCGCTTTCAAGCACTTGACTTGCGGCCTGAAGTTCTTCCTTTCCTATCGGGTTGTATCGCGTAAAAGGGCGATTAATTATCTTGTTGCCACCGTAGATTGCGAGCCGTTCCTTATTCATTTTCAGCGGAGATTGATAATGTGGTGCATAGCCTCCAGCGTTGCCAGAGCCTGATGGCCAGTACAAAGTTTCTGCGACTTAGAGTCGAGATAGCGCGCAAGGTGGTCGGCAACATGCCATTGGTAACGCTGCATTCCGCCCTCTATTGTTATTGGTTCTGCTTGCAATACGGTATGTCTGGAGAACCAAGGGTGTGGCTTTGCTGGCTGCCAAGAAACATTGGGCTCCCCCTGTTTATACCCGAGCCGACCTGACGGGCTGAGTAATTCTAGGGAGTAATGCGAAAAGAGTTCTTTCCAAACTACCTGAAACATCACTTTACCACGTTTGAATTCAACATAAACATCGGGCTCCGCATCATTTTTCCCGGAGTATTGACCGCGATCAAGTATTGTTG
>MDTB01212407.1_pt1 | contig 12230 bp, 13 predicted proteins | sample 811161 | NCBI WGS metagenome assembly MDTB01 (sample SAMN05326650, study PRJNA326480) | marine metagenome | isolation source: seawater | place: Mediterranean Sea | collected 2009 | reverse complement strand
CCACGTTGATAGGCTGGGTGTGGAAGCGCAGTAATGCGTGCAGCTGACCAGTACTAATAGCTCAATTGGCTTGATTTATGCACTGAAAAAAATTTTATACAGATATTAGACAACTTTTTATATTTATTTTACCAAATGACATTAAAATTAATTTTCTATTATTTTTTATTTTATACTTTTTTTGACTCATAATTTTCCAATCATGAAATTTATAATAATTTGTTAGTTTCTTTTTACACAGTAAAAATGAAATTTTTTTGTTTTTTAAAATATAACTTAATATATTTTTCATAAGAAAATGTGAAGGTGATTTTTTGTTTACCAATTTGTTTCTATATTTTATGTCGATCAAATGCGTGTCAAAGAAGAAAAACTTCTTCCTTATTTTATTTTTTCCGATCAAATCTCTATTTCTAAGCATTGTATAACCAATCAATTTATTTTTATACTTGAGGGTTACATGAATATCTTTCTCTTTTAAATTTTTCTTAATCCAATTTATTTGTGATTTTCTTCCAAATTTCCATTCTTTATTTTTGAGATTAATTATTTCCTCTAAATTTTTTTTTTTAGTATATCTATTTTTTTGAAATTTTACTTTTAGAGTCAATTTTATTTATAATAATTTTAATCTTTAATTTGCTATATTTTTATATTAAATTAATATATTTTTTTAAAGAAAATATTTATAAATGACATGAATAATAGTTTCTTAAAAAAAAATAGTAAAATCAAAATATATTTTGCCCTATTTTTTTTGTTGTTAATTTTAAGAGCTTATCACTCATTTTTTAACTTAAGTGTTGGTGAGCATGATTGGACCTTTCTTTTAGTTGGGAGATCTTTATATAATGGATACCTTCCGTATATAGAGTCCTGGAACATGACAGGGCCAGCTGTTTTTATTTTTTATGCGTTACCTTTTTATTTTGAAAATTATATATCTGTTCTAAAATTAAGTGGCATCATTTCAATATGGATAGCATGTATTGCTACTTATGAAACATCAATAAAATTATTTGGTAAAAGTGCCGGTATTTTTGCTTCAATTGGACTTGCAATAATCACTTCATCCGAAGAAAGTTTTTTAACAAGTGAAGTAGAAATATTTATGTTGCCTTTTTTGTCATTATTTATCTATTTTATTTTTAATAATTTTTTAAGATCAAGCATAATGCATATAATTTTAGCCGCATTATCAATTAGTTTGGCAACATTAATGAGACCCTATATTGGCCTGATTGCTTTAATGGGAACTTTCGTTTTTTTATTTTCCTATGAAAACAAAATTCAAAAAACTTTTATTTATATAATTAGTGGATTAATTCCACTTGTAATTTTACTTTTTTTATACTCAAGAGTTCCTGATGGATTGAATATTTTTTGGAGGTCTACTTTTGATGCTCATCTTGCATATCCTGCAGGAAGACCATTTTTATTAGGTTTTTTCCAATTCATTGAAAATTTTGGGGTAAAGCAGTGGTACTCTCTATTTATTTTTTCATTTGTTGTAATTTTTTTTAATAAAAAATATTTTAAAGAGCTACTGATATTGGCTTTATTTGCCTCTACAATTACCATTTTATTTTGCTCAACAAGAAAATTTTCTGATTATTATGTTTTAACTATTTTCCCTTTTTTAATGATTATGTCATCAAGTCTCTTAGATGAAAAATTAAAAATTTCTAAAACATTTATTATACCTTTTATCATCTTTATTTTTTTTGCTCCTGCTCTAAATAATTTTGTCGAACAAATTAAACTCAAATATAGGCCAATTAATAAGACTCAAGTTCTTCATAATGAGCTGAGAGATATTATTAAAAATGATGACACTCTATTTTCTTTAGATAATGGATTATATATTCTTTTTGACAAACCGCTTCCAACTAAAATTGCACACCCTTCTAATTTATTTAAGTATTATTCCTTATCTGCATACCATGGAATACCTAATTATGGAACTGAAGATGAAATGACTGCAATTTTTAAGAGTAAACCTGATTATTTAGTATTTTTAGAAATATGGAAAGAAAGATTACCTCTAAAAATTAAAAACATAATAGATAAAGAATATCTAGAATATAATTTTATTAATGCTGAAAAAATAAAAAAATATAAAAGAGTTAATAGAGAATATTTAAGTACTATAACGCTCTATAAGTTAATGAAATAATATAAATTTTTAAATTATTCTTTTTTAAAACTGTGCTCTTCAAGTAATCCTGTTTTTTGGATTTCTCTATTTACTATAAATAATTTTCTATCACACATACATTTATTTTTTTTCATTAATTTAAAACTTTTTTCTACGGTTTCTTTGTCATAAGAATAATAAAGATCCCAAAAATTATTATTTTTTAAATTACCTAAAGATTGATCATGAAAATCAGGTGATGATGACTCTGAACAATGATATAAATAACCATCTAAACCAATTGCTGGATGAGCAAATCTTGCATAACATGGAAGAGCTCTTAATTCATTTATATTATAAAGTGTATCTGGATCTACAATTGAAATAAATGTTTTATTAGTTTTCTTTTTTTCAATTAAATTATTAATCTCGTAAATTAAGGTTTTTCTATCCTCAATAAAAATATTTCCTTTTTGGTTATAATCATATTTTCTAGGAACTTGTGGAAAAGAGAATCTAAGTGTATCTACCCCAAGGTCTGATAGGCTATTTATGCTAGCTGAAATTTCATCTAATCCACAGTTATACTTAGTTAATAAATATGTAGTATTAATATCTATTACTTTATTTTTTTTAGTTTGAACTCTTTCTATATTTTTGTAAATTTTCTTTAATATATCAACGGATGAGGTTAATCCATGAGTTAAGTTATAACTTTCTTTTTTTCCTGCATCAACACTTACTGAAATATAAGATTTTTCTTTTACATCTGGTCTTGAAGCTAAATCTAAAAATTTACTTGAGATTTTTAATAATTTCGTATGGAACCCTGTTATAAATTTATAATTTAAAGAACTCTCAAAAAGCTGATCTATATGCTCATAATTCAGTGGATCAGTTGCGTAACCTGCTAAAATTAATTTATTTATTCTCCCGTTTGGTCCCGAAGAAACTTCTCTAATTATTTCTTTATATCTATCTATAGATAATCTTTCGCCTGAATTTTCTGCACTTCCTCCATAGCAATATGGGCAACTCATCCAACAAAGTGCTTTGCCTTTTTCTCTACCAGGTTGAATCTCAATTTGATAAGGAACACAACTGTAATTTAAAATCTTTTTTGCAAAATTTTCATAATCTAAATATTTTGCGTTATAATTTGCTCGTTCTTCAACATTGCTCATTATTAGATTAGCTCCTTTACTTCAAAGTGTTTTTTATCAACTTTTAAAGATTTATTTCTTATACTTATAAATACATAAAATAAAGACAATAATACTGATAATATTGATAGAAAAAATGAGATATACATCATTTTCAACATAAGCAAAGTTATCAAGAAAAAAACAAAACAAGTTATTGCCGCGTACAAAATAAATTTGGGAATATTTATTTTTGCATAATACAAAATTGTATCCAAAGCTAAAATAAAACTAGAAACAAAGTTAAATTTAGTTTTACCAATTCTCCTATCGCTTCCAATATAAAAAACTTTTTCATAGCCATCAATAAAATCAAGAAGTTTAATTCTTAAAAATATAAACTTAGGAAGTTTGTCAAATAATTTCTTATTAGTCTCTTTGGAGATAAGTCTAAAATCAGCATGATTTTTTACAATAGGTATTCTTAATATTTTCATAAATTCATAGTAAGTATTTGAAAAAAAATTTTTAAAAAAAGTTTCATGTCTTTTTTTATAAACGCCTAGAATAGATTTGTAATCAGAGTAATGTTTTCTAATCATTTCCTCAATTTTATAAGGATCTTCATGAAGATCAGCTGAAACTGTTATTATCATTTCATTATTTGCATGATACATTCCAGCTAAATAGGAAGAAGTGTAACCATAATTTTTTTTTAAATTTACAATTTTGATGTTATAAATTTTTTTCTTTTCTTTTAAAACATCAAGCGTCTTATCTGTTGATCCATTATTTACTACTATTACTTCAAAGGATAATATAGTTTTATTGTTCAATAAGTCTTTTAGAATATCCATATAAATTTTTAAAGATGTTTTGATGGCATCTTGTTCATTATTGCAAGGAATAACTAATGATAGACTTTTTGATAAATTTTTAATCATCTTTTAAACTTTTTAGATCTTTAGGATAATTTATTTGAAAAAAAGAATTATTATCATAAATATAATCTAGCTTATTTATTTTGGAAGCTTTGTTAAATAACTCTATTTCAAAATTTGTTTTCACTTTATTAATATTTTTTTCTAAAAATTTCCTATTAATTATACAAATTCCAGAATAAAAAAAGTTTTTGTTACCATTTGAGTCTAAAAAATATTCAAAAAATTTTTTTCTATAAATAAAATTTATTTTTTTATTTTTTTTTTTCTATAAAACCATAATTAAGAGGAAGCTTGGTACAAACTAAATTAATTAAGGTTTTTTTTTTAAAAATATTTGAATTAAATAGTTTATTTAAGTTAAAGTTATAGAATGAATCACCATTAAGAATCATCACATATTCATATTCTTTTTCTATTAAATTAATGCTTTTTTTTATACGTTTATCAATTGAAGTATTTACACCCGCATTAAAAGACAAAATTTTTTTTGAATTAAATTTTTTAAAGATATATTTTTTTATTTGCTCACCTTTATAACCATAAGGAATTATTATTTTATCAATTTTAAACTTATAAAGATATTTTATGATATAATAGATTAAAGGGTGGCCTTTATATTTTATAAGAGTTTTATTTATTTTTTTTCCTAAATTTCCTAATCTAGTTCCCTTGCCACCACATAAAATAATTACGCATACTTTTTTTATATTATCTTTAAGCATAATAAATTTTACAACTTTTTGTTAAATTGTTTTGTATTTTTTGATACTCTTTTTCCATATTATATTTTTTGCAGTTTAAAGTAATTTTTCTAATATTTTCAGTTAAAGGATTATTAATTTTAATCCTTTTTTTTAAGCTCCTGCATATTAAAAAGTTTTTAACATTTTCATTAATTTCACATGTTTCTCTCTCTACCAATAAATTGTCTAATCCAAATTTAAGTTTTTTCCTTTTGGCATTTTGTAAGAATTCAATATTACATTGGCAATTATCAGCTTTGAATTGAATTATATTTAAATCTTTAAAAATTTTTTTTTTAATATCTGATATTTTTTTATACTTTATTAAATTATCAAGTATACTAAAGAGGTGAGGTAGAAGATCATCCATTATATCATCATACTTATGTTTTCCATTGGTATGATAAATCATTTTAAATTTTTTATATTTAAAATCTTTTTTTTTAAAAAGTTTTAAATATTTTTTTGCGTAATATTCATTAATTAAATTATAAAAAATTTTTTTTTGATAACTAAGAATTTTTTTAATTTTAATTTTAAAATATTTTTCTGTTTTTGTTTTACTAAGAGATATAATGGGTTTTTCAATTATAACATTTTTTTTATTTTTCAGAGACTTTTCCAAATGATTTAAATGAAGATCACTCGGCGAACATATCAATACAGTATCAAATTTTTTTTTAAAAAAATCTTTATAACTTTTTGCTGCATATAAATTAATATTATATTTTTTTTTTATTAAATTATTTTTTTTTAAAGTCGATGATAGTCTTGAGTTTTTTGACGCTACTATTTTTGTTTTAAATTTTTTAAAATCTCTAACATAATATTCTCCCAATGTGCCTAAGCCAATCACTCCTATCTTCATTTTAATAAAAATAATTTTTCTTAAGTGGTTTATATTTTTTGATATTAAGCTTTACTTTTTTTCCTAAAATATCAAAATATTTATTTGAAGATATTCCCAATTCAGGACGGAAGCACGCAACATTAAATTTAGATATTTTATCACCTTTTTTAATATCTTTAACTGCATAAATCGATCTTCTAAAAAATCTATTTGTTTTTTCTACTTTTTGAATATTTTTTTTGGAAGATCCAAGCGATTTATGAATATTAATTACATAATGTTTTAATTGTTTTAAATCAGTTGGTGATATTGAGAATTCCTTATCTTCTGATTTTATCTTGTTTGAAACTATAAAGTGTTTTTCAATTAATTTTACTCCCATCGAAATAGCACCAATCGATGTATCAATTGTTTTAGTATGATCAGATAAACCTACATGATAATTCTTAAAATTTTTTTGAAGAAATTTAATAGAATTTATATTTGCTTCACTAATAGGAGTTGGATATCCAGAAACACAATGCATTAATATTATTTTTTTATGATATTTCTCAATTACTTTAACTGCAGATTTAACCTCTTTTAATGAAGAGCCTCCAGTTGAGATAACTATTGGCTTTTTTGTTTTGGCTACTTCATTTATCAAATTAAAGTCAGTTATCTCAAAAGATGAAATTTTAAAAATTTTAGGATTAAATTTTTTCAAAAAATTTAAAGCCCTGATACTAAATGGTGTGCTGAATAATAAAATATTCAATTTTTTTGCTAAATTAAATGCATCTTTATGCCAAGAGTATGGAGTTTGAGCTTTATTATAAAGCTGCCAAAGGTTTTTGCCTTTCCATATACCACTTTTAATCTTTGTTAAATTCTTTAGATTTTTTATCGTTATATCATCAGGGTGATATGTTTGAATTTTGATTATATCTGCTCCATTTTTATGAGCTTCTTTGATATGTTTTAAGAAAATTTTTTTATTTCCACCATGATTTCCGGATATTTCAGCGACTATAAAAGGTCTACTTTCTTTACTAAATGATATTTTGTTATTAATTGTTATTTTCACTAAATTTTTATTATATTAATTTTACTTACTTTAAAATGAAAAAAAAATCTCAAATAATAATTAAGCAAATACAAAAAATTAGGTCTAGTAATAATATTTATTGGATGAAGTTATTAAGTTTAGCTTTAGAATATGCTCCCGAAAAATCAAAAAAAGTCATAAAGGAGATTAATAAAAATGATAAAACAATCTCTAAATTAGTTTCAAAATTATAATAAACTTAAAAACGTGCCTAAAACAAAAATTTTAAAATTGGCAAAAGAGTTATGGCCTATCCACAGAACCATAGCTGGACCAGGTATTAGAACATCACTTAAAATAATTAAAAGTTATCAAAATTTACTGAAAATAAAATCAATAAAAAGTGGAACAAAAGTTTTTGATTGGATTGTTCCTAATGAGTGGTCAATAAAAAATGCTTGGGTAAAGTTTAATGAAAAAAAAATTATTGATTACAAAAAAAATAATTTGCATGTTGTAGGTTTTTCAGAAAAAATAAATAAAGCAGTTAATCTAAAAAACTTTCTAAAAAGAATTCATTATTTGAAAAATAAACCCAATGCAATTCCCTTTGTTACTTCATATTATAAAAAATATTGGGGATTTTGTATTGAATATAACAAACTCAAGAATTTAAAAAAGGGAAAATATCATGTTTATATCGATTCAAATTTTAAAAAAGGAAATTTAAACTACGGTGAAATATTTTTAAAAGGTAAATCAAATAAAGAGATTTTATTTTCTACTTATTTATGCCATCCATCTATGGCAAATAATGAAATTTCTGGCCCATGCATAAGCACTTTTCTCTCTGAATATGTAAAAACTATTCGAAATAGATACTATAGTTACAGATTTATATTTGTTCCCGAAACTATAGGTTCAATTGCATATATTTCTAAAAATTTAAAAAAAATGAAAAGAAATATTATTGCAGGATTTAACCTTTCATGTATAGGAGATCAGAGAGGATATTCTTATGTAAGTTCAAGAACTGGAAATACTTTGGCAGATCACGTTGCAAAAAAAGTTCTTAATTCAATTGATAAAAAATTTAAAACTTATAGTTGGCTTAAGAGAGGCAGTGATGAAAGACAATACTGCTCTCCAGGAGTGGATCTACCAATTTGTACTTTAAGTCGATCTAAGTTTGGGGAATTCAAAGAATATCATAATTCGCTAGATACAATTGGAAATGTTGTTACACAAAAAGGTCTTCAATCAAGTTTAGAAATGGTAAAGAAAATAGTAAATTATTTTGAGCAAAATTTATACTATAAATCAGTTTATAAATGTGAGCCATTTATGACCAAAAGAAATCTTTATAATACGATTAGTAAATATGAAAATAGTAATAATAAAAGTTTAATGGACGTAATAAGTTTTTGTGATGGGAAAACTGAATTAGATGATTTAGCAAGATTATGCAATTTACCAAAGTCTAAATTGACATTGATGTTAAAGACTTTAGAAAAAAATAAATTAATATATAAAACAAAAATTTAATATGAGTATTTTTTATAGATGTGAAAAATGTTACTTTCCAAATACAAAACCATCACTACATTTTGATGAAAATAAAGTGTGTTTTGCTTGTAAGTATACTGATTATTATGAAAATGAAATTAACTGGGACGAAAAATTGCAAAATTTTCATGAGCTTTGTAGGGAAATTAAAAAGAATAAAACCAGCGATTATGATTGTATTATTCCAGTTAGCGGGGGTAAAGACAGCACATATCAGACACATTTAATAACAAAAGTAGGAGAACTAAAACCATTGCTGGTATCATTTGAGCCTTCCTATCCAACAAAAGAAGGTAATTATAATTTAAATAATCTCACAAACTCATTTAATTGTGACTTAATTCAACTTAAAAAATCGAAAGAAACTTATAAAAAATTAGCTAAGATTGGTTTTGAGGTAGTTGGAGATCATGAGTGGCCAAATCATGTAGGTATTTTTGCTTGGCCAATTCAAGTTGCTCTCAATTATAACATTAAAGTTCTATTTTATGGAGAGTCGCAGGGCCTTATTGGTTTGGGAAGATGGGATAAACTAGTCAATCAAAGATTAATAGATAGAGAGTGGGTCGAAGAGCATTGTGGCATGAACGGCTTAAGATTAACCGATATTCTTGAATTTGATCAATCTATTAAAATTGAGGACGTAATTCCATATTCATATCCTGATGAAAATTTACTTAATAAAAAAAAAATCAGACCTTTGTTTACAGGTAATTATTTTCATTGGGACCATCAAAAGATAATTAAATTTATAGAAAAAGAATATTCATGGAAAAGGGCAGATAAGCCTACAGATGGTGATTATGGAGATTTTGAGGATATAGATTGCGGATTTATGCCTATGCATCAATATTTTAAATTTATAAAATATGGATATGGAAGAGCAACAGACCATGCCTCTTATGAAATTCGCCATGGAAGAATGAATAAACAAGAAGCTAAAAAATTAATCATTGATCATGAGGGTAAAATTCCAAGAACATACTTTAATGAATTTTTAGATTTTTTAAATATTTCTGAAGAATATTTTATTAAAATAAGAAATAAGTTCACCAATCCAGTTTTGTTTAAAAAAGACAACAATCAAGAATTAATGATGGACAATAATGGTGAATTAATTTTAGAGGATGATTGGTTGAATAGTTTTAATTAATGAAAAAAGCTTGTGTTGTAGACTACGGTGTCAATAATATTTCTTCTGTCTGTAAAGCACTGAAAAACATTAATCAAGATTATACCGTTATATCTGAAGCTGATAAAATTTTAAATTTTGAAAATATAATTTTACCTGGCGTAGGTTCATTTGACTCAGGAATGAATTCTATGAATAAGAAAGGTTTTGATGAGTATTTAAGAAAAGCAGCCTCGAATGGAAAGTTTATTTTAGGAATTTGTTTAGGTATGCAACTACTCTTTTCTAAGAGTGATGAGTCAAAAAGTGACACTAAAGGACTAAATATTTTAGAAGGCAGTGTATCAAAAATTGAAATTGATAAACACAATAGAATATATGTACCTCACGTTGGGTGGAATTCTATATATGAGAGTGAAAATAATGATATAAGTTTAATTAACATCAATGATTCTAAAGATTTTTACTTTGTAAACTCTTACCATGTCCTCCCTGAAGATAGAAAAATTATAAAGTACTATTTTAGGCATGGAAAAGAATATGCGGCTATAATTAGAAAAGAAAATATAATTGCTACTCAATTTCATCCCGAAAAATCTAAAAATGGTCTGATAATTTTAAATAATTTTTGTAATTTAAAATGAATATCACTGATTTAAAAAAAAGAATTATTCCTATAATATTGATAAATAATTATCAGGTAGTAACTAGTAGAAATTTTTCAGATTATAGAGTTTTTGGTAATTTAGAGCAAACAATTGAAATTTTTAATAGAAGAGATGTAGATGAAATTATAGTTTTAGATATATCAAGCTCTAAAACAAAATCTTTAATTGATTTAAATATTTTAAAAATAATGTCAAAAAATACTCTTATGCCGTTTTCTTATGGAGGTGGTATTGATAATCTTAATGATATAGAAAATTGTTTAAACCTTGGATGTGATAAAATATCATTAAATAGCTCATTAAGAAAAAATATTAATTTTCTCAAAGAAGCCGTTAATGAATTTGGTTCTCAAGCAATAATAGTTTCAGTAGATTGTATAGTAAAGAATAATAAAGCATACTTATACGATCATGTTTCATCAAAAAAACTGGATGTTAATTTAATTGATTATATCAAGTCTGTTTATGATTTAAATTGTGGAGAAATACTACTTAGTTCAGTCAATTCAGATGGATATTTAAAAGGATACGATTATTTTGTTCTTAATCAAATACGGAGCGAAATAGATTGCCCAATAATTCTGAATGGGGGATGTGGCAAACCTTCAGATATGCTTAATGCATTTGAAAATAATGCAGATGCTTGTGGAGCTGGTAGCATCTTTTATTATACTAAATATGGATATCGAGATATAAAAAAATTTTTAAAAGAGAAAAAAATAAAAATCAGATAACATAAATAAAAACAACAAAATGATTATAAAAAAAATTTCAAACAAATTTGAAGGACACGGGGCTATCGTTTTATCTAATATGCAAATAGATAACTTAAGCAGGAAAGAAATAATTAAAATATTTGAAAAAAAGGGTATGATTATTTTCAGAAATTTTAAAATTAATCCACAAAAAATCATAAAATTTACTGATAGATTTACAACTAGTTATGCCAATGACGCGCAGAGAAGAAAAAAAAGGCTTAACCAAAAACAAGTACACGAGGTTGATTATGGCAATATGGAAATGGCATTACACAGCGAAGCAAGTTTTTCACCCAATTGGCCAGAGATAGTCTGGTTTTTTTGTAATGTACCACCACCAAAAAATTCTGGTCCAACAACATTTTGTGATGGTCTAAAGTTGTGGGAAAATCTGGATATAAATACTAAGAATTTTTTTTTAAAAAATCCTCTTGAATACAAACTTGAAATTCCAGTTAAATATAAAAAAAAAGGAGCAAAAGAAAAAAAATGGTTTTTAAATAATAATGGAGCGGGAGAGGGTCTCCTAGATTTAGATAAAGGTATTTTAAAAATAAATCAAATGAGATTTGCTGCGACAGAGAGTAGAATTCAGGATAAAATGTGTTTTTCTAATCACGTATTATATAAAAATACAGATCCAACAATAAAAAAATGGGGAACTATTGGCCAAAAAAAAATTCCAAAAAAAATATTAGAAAATGTACAAAAAGTTTCTGATAAATTGATATTTGAACTTAATTGGAAAAAGTATGATCTGGTAATGCTTGATAATAGAAGATTTATGCATGGTAGAAGAAAATTTAATTTCAAAGAAAAAAGAGATATTTTAAATGTACAAACCAGCAGAGCAAATTTTGCTTATGGAGAAACAACAAGAAAAATTCCTCAAATAAAAAATTAATTATGTTGTCTGAAATAGATGATTTTGTAAGTGTATTTAAAAAACTCGGGATAAAAAAAAAAGACAACATATCAGTCGGATCAAGTATTCTTAGAATTTTATCACTTAATAAAAAAAACAAATTTAAACCTCATTATATAATTGAGGCATTAAAAGAAGTTGTTTCTAAAAATGGTGTGCTAATGATAGACGCATTTTGTTGGGATTTCTGTAAAACTTCAAAATTTGATTATTTTAAGACTGTCAATCAAATAGGAAGTTTAGCTAAAATTGCATTAAATGACAAAGAGTTTTTAAGAACGAAAAATCCGATATATTCATTTATGACTTTTGGAAAAAAAAATAAATATATAAGTAAT
>MDTB01151323.1_pt1 | contig 12231 bp, 10 predicted proteins | sample 811161 | NCBI WGS metagenome assembly MDTB01 (sample SAMN05326650, study PRJNA326480) | marine metagenome | isolation source: seawater | place: Mediterranean Sea | collected 2009 | reverse complement strand
TCCCTTCATTTTCATCGAATGGGCAATATTTGACTCCCATAGTTCAATAGATCCCCAAGGCTTCCAAAGAAAATCCCACGCTCCACAAAGAATGTCGTGACGGGCAGGCATGCAAGGAAGCGACGCCGAATAGTGGCGGTCAAATCTCAAACCACGTGCAGCAAGCCGGTCAAGGTTCGGTGTCTCAAATTCGTCGCCTCCGTAGCAACCCAGCATGCGTCGGTTAAGACTGTCAAGAAGAATAACGATCGCGTTTCTAGGGCCAGAACCTGGTTCATATTGAGCGGCGGTTGGCTGCTCAAATAGGTAAGGGTGAGCGATTTCGGTCATGTATTTATATTCTCACGTCTAAACACTTTGCTTTGTATTGGCGGTACTGTCTTAATTTATGCGAGAAGAAAGAAAAGCTGAACGACTCAACATGCTCAGAACCACAGGTATGGACGGTGTGAGTTGGACCAGAGTCATTCTTCGCGGCTTATTTATGGCTTGTGCCGCTTGTGGAGGTCGCGGGTTGTTTCATCATTGGTGGAAAATGCGGGAATCCTGTCCAAAGTGTGCTCTGATCTTTGACCGATCAGACGGCTACTGGATAGGAGCAGTTGCCGTTAACACAATGATGAGCGGATTTTTACTTCTCGTCACCGTAGTTGTCTCATTTTTGCTTGCTTTACCTGATCCGCAATGGCAACCCGTTCTTATCCCTTCGGTAACGGTAGGGGTTATAGCACCAATTTTTCTTGACCCGATTTCGCGAACTTTTTGGACATCTATGGTCGCTCTTGGTCGTCCACCGGGAAAACGTGAAGAAAGTTAACGAACTAATCCGCGATTAGAGAGTCGCCAAGAATAATTTTTGGAAATATAAAATCAGTCACAAAATTGATTGCGCCGCTATCAATATCAAATGCCTCAAAATGAACGCAGTCAGGCCGAGGGTACCGTTCTGGTTCGCTTTCAACTCTTGGAGCTGTGTTAAAAACGAATACGTGTTCTTCAGAGTCTGCTATTTCTGTAATTAGTTCGTTGTATATCTCTAAGTTTTCTCGATATGGACGTTTTTCGCCAAGAATTAAGCAGTCCGGGCGATCTTCAATTTGCGGGGCAGTAAAAAATATTAAAGTAGCTTCCGCTGTCTTTGTTTGAAGCACTAAATCTCTATATAACTCTGAAATAAGGGCAAGAGTCGCAGGAAAAATGTAATGCTCGTCTGTTTCAATGTTTGTGTGATCAAAAAAGACTGCAGCGTGGTCAAAAACTAAAACTAAATCATATTCAGAGGTGATCGCACGTCTACAAGGTTGCCCGAAACTATGAGGCGTTTCTTGGTCCCAAAGAGTAATTGTAAAAGATTCATAGTTTTCTTCAGTGAAGACCGGACTACATAAAGCAAAGCCGTAGGATCCTATTTCTCCACCGACAGCATTTATCCAGCCATCAAGTGCTGGCCCAAGGTTTTGAGCGACAGAGTCGCCCATAATTGCAACTTTCGGATTAGCGCTTATAGAAACATTTTCTTGCATTTCGGAATCTTTTTCTGGTTCTTTTGAATTTGGTAAGGAAGTTGTTGCCGGATTTTCTTCAGGGACCGTTAAGGCGAGCGGTGGTTCTTCGCTTAATAAAGTTGTAGTGGTCGTTGTGCTCGTTGCGGCTATTTCAACTAGAGCAGCAGTAACTGCATTATTAATTTCTTCTTGCGATGCAGGTTTCGGAGCTACAACAATAATCACAACTAACCCGAGAGCACTTATAACCGAAACTAGACCAAGAGTTGATAGAGGCTTTAAAATTCTTTTTCCAGTACGGATAGGCCATTCCAGAAGATGATGAGATATTTCTGCAGCAACAAGTGTTAGAGCAATCGCAATCCACGGTGAAGTGTTAAGTAATTCTAAAAATGGCCAATGGAATAGGTAAATGGCGTAACTTCTTTTTCCTAACCAAACTAAGCACGTGGAACCGATAAAAAGATTCGGTTTTGTTTCACGAAGGGCATAACCCGTAATGACCATGGATGCTACTGCGATCAGTAGAAGCGCACCTTTTGTTACGAACGGGTCTGATTCATTGAGAACAAAAATGCCCCAAATTAGACCACCGGCCGATACTCCAGCAAGAAGCCCGGGTATTTTGAAATCTGGGTAGTTCTTAACGAAATACGCAAGTAATGCTCCAACAAAAACTTCGGTAAATCGAAATGGTGTCGCAAAGTAAGCATCAGTATTTCCCCACCAAAGAATTAAGCCAATTGTTATAAGAGCTGCACCGGCCAGTAATGCTTTACGAAGACCTAATCCGAGAACTAATAATGGCCAGAATAAATAGACCTGTTCTTCAATAGAGAGGCTCCAAAGATGAGCGAAAGGCCGAGGGTCAGAATTGAAAATCTCCCAATACCCTCCGGTCTCTGATAACGACCACCAGTTATGGAGATAGAAAGTTGCAGCTAATCCTTCTTCAGAAACGTCTCGAAGAATTTTTTGATCGATGATTGCAGTTACTGCCACAGTTGTAGCAATAGTTGCTAGTACTGCAGGAAGTAATCGGCGTGCTCTACGACCCCAAAAATTTGTCAACGAGGCTCGGGTTAATTCATGATCACGGTCTACTATTTGGGTGATTAAGAAACCAGAAAGGGTAAAAAAAACTGAGACCCCTATCCACCCACCGGGAAGGGTTGAAGGCCACGCATGGTAAATAACAACTGCTAAAACGGATAATCCGCGTATTCCATCTAAAGCGGAAATGCGAGAAGCAGGATTCATGTTTTAGGTGTCCTGTTTATAGTTTTTCCAATCCGAAACGCAAGAAAATTTTTGCATAATCCAGTATTGCAAATGGTTAACGTTTCTAGTGGTCATCTGTTAGAGATATAAAAGGGTTCGTTCTCAGGTGTTTGCGTGACTGTTTTTAATGTTGTGAAAATGGGAGCTAAAGAACCAGCGTGTTAAGTTCAAAGTGTGGAAGTTAACGGCTACAACACTGGACCTGAAGCAGACCAGATGAACGAATTTTTAGCCGCAGCTTATGAATCAGTTATACACGACCCGCCAGGATGGAGGGAATCTCTCAAAAGTGTTCACCGAGAAGTAGGAGCTTTTCGAGAAAAGAGCCTTAAATCGTATCTTAGGGGAAGGAAGTCACCAGCTGATCTTCGACAAGTGGATCTTCGTTGGGTGAGGATTCACAAAATAAACCTTGCTGCTGCGGACCTTACCGGCGCGAACCTTAGCCCTTCAAACTTTGAAAGAGCGAACCTGATTGGGGCGAACCTCTTAGACGCAGTTCTTAGCGGGGTAACGCTCGCCAACGCGAACCTTACCGGGGCGAACCTTACCGAAGCAGATCTTTACGGAGCGACCCTTATCGGAACAAATTTTTCAGGAGCGAACCTTACCGCCGCACGTCTTGAATCAGCGGACCTCATGAAAGCGAACTTCGAAGGAGCGAATTTAGAAGGAGCGAATGTTAAAAGTGAATGTTTCAGAGGGGCAATCTTTGCCGGAGCGAACCTCTCAGGTGCGGACCTCAAAGGAACAGACCTCATGCAAGCGAACTTCGAAGGAGCGAACCTCTCAGGAGCGGACTTGTCTGGTGCAACATTTAGTGACGGTGTACTTTACGCAGCGAACTTTGCTAGAGCGAATCTCTCAGGAGCGGACCTTTCAGAAGCGAAACTTTCAATTACAGGGCGATATGCATCAATCATTAGTAGACGTGACCCGCATACTAAAAAATTTTTAAGGACCAAGGTGCTTGTTAGAGGAGTGAATCTTAAAGGAGCGAACCTTACCGGAGCGAACCTTGTCGGAGCGAATTTCACTGATGACTATGAGCCAGGTCCCGACGATCTTGAAATAAACGTTGGTGGTTTAGAAAATCTTAAAGGAGCGAACTTTCACGGAGCTATTTGGGATGAGTCAACGGTGTGGCCTAAAGGATTCACCCCACCCGAACAACCTGCGTAAACGTTTTGCGCGCTTGGAGGGAATCGAACCCCCAACCTTCTGATCCGTAACTAGATTTACCAACGGCTCGATTTTGTTAACTCTTCAACTGGTAGATAAATATCGAATCGTTCTCTAACTCGTGCATCAGTTTCTGGTGAAATGTGATTCGGGAAATGACTACTCAGCGTTTCTTTAACTACTTGTCTTGCTCTTTCGTCAACTGATGTAGCGCCTGCGTCATGCCAGTCATCTGGGCTTAACCGGTCACCAACTTCTGGGTAAACGTATTCTGATTGCATCATCGATAAAGTTTGGTCTTGTCCGAGGAAGTGAGAAGGTCCATGTACTACTTCGTTGATGGTTTCTGCTGACAGGGTGTCTTTGTTGATCTCGATTCCGCGAAGGGTTCGGTTAATTGCACCCAACATGTCGTTATCAACAACTATTGCTTCGAATGAACAGGCGAGAAGACTGGCTAACATGCCTGCTGATTCATAAATCAGGTTGGCTCCTGCTTGCGCAGCCAACGTGACTGTCACTCCTTTTTCGTGACCGGCCTGGTTGTCAGGCATTTTTGAATCAGCCATACCGGCGGCAACTCCAGAGGGGAGACCTAACCAGTTCGCTACCTGAGCTGCAGCAGCATTTAAGATCGCTTCTTCTCCTGATCCGCCGCTCATCGCCCCCGTTCGCAGGTCGGAGACAAACGGCCACAATCCCATAACGCAGGGATGACCAGGGGAAAGCAGATTCACGCAGGTAAGAGCTGATAAGCATTCCGCTAATGCTTGGGCTAGGGACCCAGCTAGTGCAGCAGGTGAAGTCGCCCCTGCTTGGCCAGCGGAAAGCAGATTGATAGGCATGCCAGTTCTAACTTGAGCAACCATTGAGCGAACCGCGTCTTCCGCGTAACGCAACGGCGGCACCACGAACGTGTTGTTTGCGACACAGAACGGCCGTTGAGCAAAAGAGCCGGGGGTTCCTCCAAGCATCTCATCAAACATTTCTACTGTTTCATAAACATGCTCGGGTTGAAAAAAGGAAGTTCCAATAGGTTTGGTCGTACCCATCATCAAGGCATAGGCCGTATTGACATCAAGATCTCGCGCTTCGATCATGTCTCGCGGCACAAGGCTTCGAACATGAAAATGAATGTGTTCACAAGTGTCCACTAACCGGGCTACATCATAAATATCTTGAAGCTTTGAATGACGGTGCGTGCGGGTTTCATGTTCATAAACCGATACCGCTGCACCCGCTGTACCAAAGAAAACTTTGTCGCCCCCTACTTCTATTGTTCGTTCGTCATCTAACCCGTACCACGTAAAACTTTTAGCAGCAGTGCCGATGGCGTCTTCTACCACTTTCCGGGGAAAATACAGGCGGTCGTCCTTGACGTAGCCGCCAGCGGCTTCAACCACTTCAATGAATTCAGGTATCGGGCTCCCCATACCGATTTCTTCAAGTAAATAAAGAGCGGTTTCGTAAACCTGCTTACATTCATCATCTGAAAGCGGCTTGTAGGCTCCGCCGCTAAAACCAGGTCGCACGGCACGTTCTTCTGTAGGAGGCCCAGCAGCTCTAGCTGCAACTCTCGCCGCACGCCCTCCGGCTCGACCTGCCTTTGGCTGTTGATCATTTTCAGACATATGCAGAACTCCTTACTTCTACTCTTACGCCCTTAATCTTTCATTACTTGGATCGTGAGCTGGACTATCCAACACAGTCGCGATATGACGCTCGCCGAATAGTGTTACAGCAAAATGACTTCCAGGGGTGGCAAACGAAGGATCAACGTAGGCAAAACATAAACTTTTCCCCGTGCTGTGACTATAGGTTCCACTCGTGGTCACTCCCATAGGAGAATCTCCTACTTGAGCGTCAGTGGCGTAACACGGTTCGTTCCCTCGACAATCTGAATCCGTAACATCAACACTGGCGTAAACCAGAACCATTTCAAGGCCAGAATTATCGTCTCCTGCTTGATCTTTACGAGCGACCACGCTTTCTTTACCAATAAAATCTCGATCAAGGACAACAAAACGTTCAAGGTCAGCCTCAATAGGAGTTATTTCAGTAGTTAATTCGCTACCAAAGGCTTTGTAACCTTTTTCAATTCTCATCGCATTCATGGCGTAAGAACCAAAGTGAGTCATTTTATGCTTTGAACCTTCAGCAACTATTGCTTCATACAGAACAGGCATTTGGTCAATTGGATGATGCAATTCCCATCCGAGTTCTCCAACATAAGAAACACGTAACGCGATGCAAGGAACTCCAGCGACCTCAATTTCTTGACCGGTAAGCCATTTAAAGTCTTCGTTATCAAGAGAGGCGTCCGTCAACGGGGCGAGCACTTCACGAGCACGTGGACCGGTAATTGCAAGCAACCCGTAATCGCCGGTCACATCTTTAATGCTTACATCTTCCCCTTCTTTGATGTGCTTTATCATCCAGTCATAGTCATGAGATTCTCCAGTGATCCCAGAATTCAAATAAAACCGGTCATCAGCAAGACGAGTTATGGTCATTTCGCCTTCGATGCCGCCAAGTTCTGTTAAAAGATGGCAAAGGCGAATGCCGCCATTAGCAACGGGGAGACGATTTGCGCTGATCCGATCCAGTAAACGGCCAGCATCCGCACCAGTTACTTCAAATTTGGCAAACGCGGTTAAATCCGCAATCCCGACTCTTTCACGAACCCCCGTCACTTCGTCAGCGACATGATTAAAAGCGTTGGAACGTCGCCATGAGTAACTTTCAGGCTCACCAAAATATGCGACTCGTTCCCAACCCCAAACATCTTGCCATTGCGCTCCAAGAGCATCCAGATGGTCGTATATCGGAGTTTTTCTTAATGGGCGGCCGGCGGGACGGTATTCACCAGGCATTCTTACTTGGTACATCTCATGGTATTCATCAATTGATTTTTCAACGGTGTAGTCCAGAGTTGCCCACGGTCCAAAACGGCGCGGATCCATTTCCGCTACATTGATTTCTGTTTGCCCATGAACCATCCATTGCGCTAAATACTTGCCAGCCCCAGGGCCTTGAGTGATTCCAATTGAAGCACCAACACACATCCAATAATTTTCTAACCCAGGTGCGGGACCCATCAAATATCCGCCATCAGGGGTGTGAGTTATTGGCCCGGAGACAACTTGTTTAATCCCGGCGTTAGCGAATGCGGGAATACGTTGGGCGGTGTATTCCAACCAAGGCATTAACACTTCTAAGTTTGGGTCAGTGAGGTAAAAATGAAGGTCCCAGTCGATGCCGTCAACCCCGTAAGTTTCTGCATTTTCTCTTTCGTAAGGTCCAACGAGAAGACTGTCTATTTCATATCGGTAATACGCCGATGAACGAGGATCACGAATAACCGGCATTTCTTTAGAGGTAGCTGCTTTATGAGCAGTGATCTCATCCATGCTTTCCGTGATGAGGTATTGGTGAATCATTGAAACGATGGGGACGTCAAGACCAACCATGGCGCCGAGTTGTGGCCCATAATGCCCGGCAGCGTTAACGACATGATCAGCAACAATTTTTCCTTGCTCTCCGCTTTTTTCCCACGTGACTTCCCACCGACGATCAGGAAGCTGACGCATACCGGTAACGAGGGTGTGGCGGGCGATCTCCGTGCCTAATTGTCGAGCGCCTGCGGCCATGGCGTTGGTGGAGCCTGTCGGATCAGACCATCCATCATGTGGGGTCCAAAATCCGAGGCGAATATCAGAGAGATCCTCAACTAGGGGTGCGTGTTCTGGAATTTCATTTGGGCTAATCAGATGAGACTCAATGCCGATCAACTCGAGTACACCTTGGACGTAGCGATACCATTCCGCCTGTTCGTCAGTAACTGCGAGTCGTATAGCTCCGCACCCATGCCATCCGGTGGCAAGGCCAGTTTCTTCTTCGAGTTTGTTGTAAAGATCAACACCGTAGGCGTGTACTTTCGCCATATTGAGGCTGCCGATGAAATGAGGAACAAGCCCGGCAGCATGCCAAGTAGATCCGGAAGTAAGTTCCCCTTTTTCTATAAGAACAGTGTCGGTCCATCCTTCATGAGCAAGATGGTAGAGGAGTCCTACACCCATGGCGCCGCCACCAATAATCACACACTGTGCTTCATCGCGCATATTTTTTCCTCTCTTAACTCTCTGAGTATAGGAACCCTGATCCAACTTAAGGAAGCCCAGTGAGCAGGGAGTTAGAGGTTATTCGGAGGGCTTGTTTCGTTTCAGGGGAGGGCTTAAATTTTCTTCCGGGCCGGGAACAAATAGATCAGCGGGTCTTCCGCCGGAACTCTCTGATTTAGTTTTTTCTCCGGTAGGTGTAAGAAAATCTGGTAGTTGCTGCAGTTTTCGTTGGAAGTTGCCTGCGTCTAGTTCTGTGTCCCAGGCTGCTTCGTATGCGCCGCGTAAGTCGCTGACTGTGAATGAGTCTTCGAAGAAGTTTGTTGCAACGTTTGTGTACTCCATTTTGGATCGTAACCGTTCAATGGCGTCAATCAGGATGGTTTCGTGATCAAAAGCTAACCGTATGAGGCCGTCTTCTATTTCACTTACAGGTACAACTTCGGCATGGCTTGCATCTCCGCCGCCTTTGGGTTCATCAAGGTTGGGAACAACCGCCCAGTAGGCGACTGTAACTACCCGCATTCGAGGATCCCTATCAGGTGTTCCGTAAGTGCCGAGCTGTTCAAGGTGTATTTTTGTGCCAGAAATGCTTGTTTCTTCTTTTAGTTCGCGAAGAGCAGCGTCGTAAAGGTCTTCGTTTTCTAAAACAAAACCTCCAGGGAGCGCCCACGCATCACGAAAAGGCCCTTGCCCACGTTGAATCAGTAGAACTTTCAGTATTCCATTTACAACGGTCAAAATCACGATGTCTACGGTTACGGCGAAAGAAGGGTAATCGGCCGGGTTGTATGGATTCTCTGTCACAGGTGCATGTTATCTTGGTTAGTACTAAATATCAATTTGACAATAACCTATTTTATGTGTTATAGTCATATTAACAATAACTAAGGAGAGTAAATGCATACTAACCACAACACTGGGAAAGAGCCGCAGGTAGCTGAAAACGTTCACGCAGCGTTTCTCATTGATCAATCTGGATCCATGAATCCACTAGTTGATGATGTAATTGGCGGATACAACCAATTTGTTGCAAATCAACGTAAAGCTAAGGTAGCTGGAGACTGCACCTTCACCGCAGTTCAGTTCGACACAACTGAACCATTTAAAGTAATAAACGATGCTACTCCAATCGGCGAAGTGTCTGATTTGACTCCAGCAGATTACCGACCAAATGGCGGTACCCCATTACTGGATGCACTTGGAAGACTGATCCGAACCATTGAAAAGCGAGTAGATACGTCAAAAGTGCCCGAAGACCAAATCGTAGTGATATTCACCGATGGCCATGAAAACGCAAGTACGGAGTGGACCAGAGAAGATTTGTTCCGAGTCATTACAGAAAAAGAAAATGACGGATGGACCTTTATCTTTATGGGAGCTAACCAAGACGCGTATGACACTGGTCGGAGACTTGGCATTAAACACGAAAACATACAGAATTTCAAGAACGATGGTCGAGGAACCCGAACTGCAATGGATGCGGTAGACAAAAGTCTACTTTCATACCGTCAAGCAGCTCCATCGCAAAAAATAATAAGAAAGTCTGATTTTTATCGTGGTGTCAAAGATGCGGAAAAAGATCTTCGAACACGTAAATAAATAATCCAAATGGGATCCAGAGAGCTTGGGTTAGCCCTCTGGATCCCATTAAAAACTTAGAGGGACTGCGGATCCATGTGTTTTAAAAATTTTGTTTTAATTCTCAAGCTAAATAAAAAATCCCTACTGGGAATCTTTCTTCAGCATGCGACCCTGCTGAATACACCTGAACCTTTTTATAAACCGGTGCAGTAATAATTCCCGCTGAAACATCTTCACGAAAACGAGTTTCGAAGCCTTGATTTGAGAAGTGGTCAGGGTTGATTGCTATAGCAAATAGTGCGCCTGGTCGAGCAATACGGTATAACTCATCAAAAGCTTCCGGCCCGACATGTCCGTGAGTGAAAGTCCCACAACTTACTATCCCACTGTAGGTGTTATCTGGAAGATCAAGAGTGGCGGTTAGATCTCCAACATGCAGATCGCTGTAGACAGGTCGCCCTGTACTGGTTTTTTTCAATCGTGCATATTCAAGCATCTCTGAAGATAAATCCAAACCTTCTATAGCAGACTCAAATGAAGAGTTTGCTAAAAGGGCTTCACCTACGAGACCTGTTCCACAACCAACATCAAGTATTGGTTCGTTTCTCGAAATAAAGTTTTCTAAAAATGCAGCGGCGACACCGTGGTGATACACGTAACCTTCATCAGCGACAAAACTTGATTCGTAGGTGTTGGCCCAGCGAGCATATAAGTCAAGATTGTCTTCAGGAGTTTCAACCGAATAAGCATCAGTTAAATCAAAATCGTTGCCTAAGTTCCGTTGACTTCCCCCAGGATTTTCTGACTTGCATTTATTACACCAGTCAGGTGAACCCTTCCCATGAGGGCATTCTTCTTTATTTGTCATCTCAAATCCCCAGTAAGTATCCCATTTTGAATTTGCGATACTTTTAATAACATATGGCATTTACCTGGGATAGTGAACATCGAGAATTTGCTGAAATGCATATTTGGGCGATTTTAGCCACAGGGCGTAAAGACGGATCTCCGCAACAATCCATGATTGGTTACACAATCGATGAGCAAGGACGGTTCATAATTTCAGTCAAGCATGACAGAGCTAAATGGAATAATGCACTACGTCAACCGAAAGTAAGTTTGAGCGTGTCTAGTGGACGCGACAATCTCATAATTTATGGTTCAGCGGAAGCTATTGCTGAAGATCCACTTCGAGCTGAGCTTACAGCCGATGTTGTTGCCAAACTAAGGGGCGTAGATAGGCCTGACCCGAAATCTTTAATTGAATTTCTTGATGAACAAAAAAGAACGGTGTTAAGAGTTACACCAGATAAAACAGTTTTTCATAGTTAACAAGGAGAAATAATGAGTGAATATGATGCAACCCCACTTACTAAACAGTTCGTAGAAGTAGATGGGAAATCTATGGCATACCACGAAGTCGGAGAAGGAGAACCAGTCGTTTTCCTTCATGGAAACCCAACGTCTTCTTATCTTTGGAGAAACATCATTCCTCATGTAGCGACCAAAGCACGTTGTATCGCTCCTGACTTGATCGGCCAAGGAGACTCAGACAAACTTGACGACACCAGTGCCGGCTCTTACCGGTTCGTACATCACCGCCGTTATCTTGATGGTCTTTTAGAAGCTCTTGATCTTGGTGACCACGTAACGTTCGTTATTCATGATTGGGGGTCCGCACTCGGATTTGACTGGGCTAACCGGCACCGTGACCGGATTGGAGGCATCGCTTATATGGAAGCGATTGTTCGTCCAGTCACGTGGGAAGAATGGCCCGAGGCAGCTAGACCAATATTTGAAGCTTTTCGTTCACCTGCCGGTGAAGAAATGGTGATAGAAAAAAATCTTTTCGTAGAAGCAGTACTCTCTGGATCAATTATCCGCGACCTAACAGAAGAAGAAAAGAATGAATATCGACGGCCGTTCCTTGTACCAGAACATCGCCGACCAACGCTTACTTGGCCCAGAGAAATTCCTTTAGAAGGAGAACCAGCTGACGTAACTGAAATAGTTGCCGACTATGCCGAATGGATAAGCGAGTCAGATATTCCGAAACTTTTCATTAATGCCGACCCAGGAGCGATTTTGACAGGAGCGCAAAGAGAGTTTTGTCGCAGTTGGCCAAATCAAACAGAAATAACAGTCGTTGGTAACCATTTTATGCAAGAAGATAGCCCCCATGAAATTGGTAAAGCAATCGCTGACTGGTTGCCACCACGTAGCTGATAAACAGATAGTTTCGTTTCTTAGATACCGTAATAAAGCATGACAATTAGTGATTACCAAACCGCACTGGTAACCGGAGCTTCGAGCGGCATCGGCGAAGCAGTAGTAGAGGACTTAGTAAAACGCGGCCTTACCGTTCACGCAATAGCGAGACGAGTTGACCGGCTAGAAGAACTTAAAGAAAAAACTGGATGTGTAACACACATACTTGATGTACGCGACACAGAAAAAATGAACGATCTATTTAGTTCTATCGCTCCCGACATTCTGATAAATAACGCTGGTGTTGGCCGGGCTATTGACTCCACGGTAAATGCAAATCCGGAAGACCTTGA
>MDTB01032041.1_pt1 | contig 12231 bp, 21 predicted proteins | sample 811161 | NCBI WGS metagenome assembly MDTB01 (sample SAMN05326650, study PRJNA326480) | marine metagenome | isolation source: seawater | place: Mediterranean Sea | collected 2009 | reverse complement strand
TAACCATAACGGAAATCTTATCTGTTTTTTGGATAAGTCTGTATATTTAAATCCAACTATTAAATCAAAAATTTCACGGTAGGTTTTATCATTATAACGAGAATACCCATCTAAATTTTCGCCATAATAAAATATCTTACATTTAGCATTTGTATTTAAAATATCTTGATGGCTTAAGCTACCAAATAAAGAAACAAAAAGAATATCTGGGTTTTCTGTATGATTTACTTCTTTTGCGGGCCCGATATTATTTTCAATGAATTTTGTAAAATAAGGATTTTGATGGTCATCCCACCAATTTGCATATGCGATTGTTGTCATAATATAGTAATTAAATATTAATTATTTAAATAATTAGTTTCTAAAATTAATTCTCTCATAAAAAAGTGAAATGCATCAGTATCTCCATTTTCGATTGCTGAGTTTATTTCATTAATGTATATTTGCTCCCAATCTCTTTTGCTTTCATCAAATTTAGTATCAGAAGGGTGTGGGTTATGATGGGAACACCCTGCCAAAAGAATAAAAAATAAAAACCTGAGCACATAGTGTGTTACACATATTATTTAAAGCCAATGCTCGTTAAGCTCTAAAAGATTGCATTCTTCTTTTAATTTCCAAACTTGGTGACATGCATCTAAGCCCCCGTCCCAATCTTCTACTATTTGAGTCATGTAAAAACCTTCAATATCTTCATGTTCAGATAAATAATAAATTGAGCAAGAAATATCTAAAGAAAAATCAGAGATATGTTCCATTTTAATAAAAGGAGAAGATTTAACTAAATACTTCATTAAGTATTTGTAAAATGTTGGATTAAATTTAGGGTTTTTATTTAAATTATTTTTTAGGCCAACTTCATGCAAAAGTAAATCAGTAGTGTAAAGCTCATGAAATGATCCAATTTTTTCTGCAAAACTAATTGCAACATCATCCCCGAAAGATGATGTAAAAATATGGTGGCCAAGAATCATTAAGCCTCAATAAAAGAATTATTAGACTTTATTTTAGCAATTCCAGTTTTCCTGTGAATGCTGACATTGGCTGGGTTAATAGAAAGAATTTCTGAGATTTCAATTTGTTTGTAGCCTTTTTTTAACAAATCTAAAACTTGTTTTTCTCTTCTTGAGAGAGGCGCAAGCCAATTGTCAAATTCTTTAAGAAATTCTTTATTTATTAAACTAGAAGATGGTGTTGGGCTTGGATCTTGAGGGCAATAAAAAGAATAAATATCATCTGAATATGTTATTCTATTTCTTTTATTAGAAGTAAAAAAAGCTAATATTTGAAATCTACATATGCCATAAATCCATCTTTTAAATAAATCAGGTTTTGAGGATTTTTCTTCAATATATTCATTTTGTTTTTCTAAAGCTACTCTATTTATTTCTTGAATGATATCTAAACGATTAGAGTGGTTATAGATTCGCTTAGAAACATAATTAATTATGAAAGGCTGACATTTTACTAATTCTAGTTTATAGCACATTTTAGAAGGGGGATTCTTCTTGATCTAAGTCAACCACTTTTTTTCTAGTTTTAGAAGCTTTTTTGTTTTTTGAAACCTTAGGTTTTAATTTTGATTTTAATTTATTCTTTTTATACAAAAATCTGCTAGGAGTCACTATCACTTTATTTGTGCCAAAATAATCGTCAAGGGCTAAATGTAAGCTTTCCATAGAATATCTCATATGGGTCATAGAAGTAGCGACCTTATCGATTTTTCTGTTGATAGAAAGAAGAATCTCTCTAGCTACATTATAATTTTCATAATTTGATGCACATAAAATATTTGAGAAAAACAAATAACTCTGTCTTTTTCTATATTTTTTCTTCTGCTCTTCAATTATGTCTTTTTTCTTAGTCAAAGTAGTGTTAAAATCTAATTCAGTTTCAATTTTATTAACGACATGGCTCGGTATAACATATTTATCTTTTGAGATTTCAACAGCACTTAAGTATGCTAATTGAAGTACATTAATAAATCTATGATTTTGTGTCTCTGCGGACATGAATCCTTGTTCATCTTTTTTTGCTTGCATTATTCTATTTTATCTATTGTTATATCTAAACTATTATTTGAATTTTTATCTATTATTAAATGAAGAGATTGATTACTTTCTGTATAAAGAATTTTATAAATAATATCTATTACATCTGATATATTTTTATTCTCGTGGTAAGATCCAATATGATGCTCTGGGAGATTATATATAATATCTAAAAGGTTTTGTAAGTTTTTAGATAAAGATTTGGATTTTTTATTTTCGCTATTGTTATCTCTGAATGCTATCATGGTAGAATCAATCTATCTGAGTCTTCTTCTAATTCTAAATTATCCCAATATTTGTGGTCATATTCACTATACTTAATGTCTTCAAAAAGAATTAAAGACTCTTTCTTAGTTTCAGTGTCTATGTAGGTTGATATTATATAACCTACCGCTATACCGTCAGCAACTCTTTTGTTTATATTTTTATATTCAAAACATTCATCATAACCATGTTCTGAATAAACTATTTGTGTTGATGAGATTCGCATTTTGTGTTATTTGTTAACAGTAAAATTTGTAAATTTGAAATTTTATCAGATTGATTAAGACAGTGAAATGAAAGCAATAAAAAACCAGATAGCCAAAAAATTCTTTCAGTATTATTCATTATGGAAAGAATGAAGTATTGAGCTTTCATCTTCCCATCTTTCAGAAAATGGGTTAAGTTTTGCGATACTTATAGTTTGCACTGTAATTTTTCTCTTTTCGAGCATTTTGAGATGAAAATCTAGGGCTTGCGGTGCGTTAAAGGCATTATAATAATGGTAACTATTTTGAGCAGAATTTTCTGCACCTGCATTGTACTCAATTCTGTACTCATATAGTCTTCTTTTTGGATCTTTATCTGTTTTCTTCATCTTGTGGTTTCCAATATATATTTTCGAAGAGAATAAGTTTTACTTCTTGTCCATAATCAATATCTACTCCTACAGGTTCACCTTCTGATAGGGGTATATCACTATCTTCGTAGAAGAACTCTTCTACTTCTGTCGCACAAATTAAATCTACAATACTCATATTTATTAAATTATTTATTAAAATATACTTAATTGATCTGGATGATCAACTGACTCTGATTCTAACATATTTTCAGGGTCTTTGTCAACAACTTTTTTTGACCTAAGCCAATTTCTTTGAGCCATACGAACAACAAATCGCATAAAGGCAAAAGCATAAACTTTATTTAATTCTACTGTGTTGCCATTTTTATCTGAAATTGTAAAAGACTTTGACAATTCATTGTAGTCAAATGTGGCATTTTTTAATTCTTTAGATATATTCATGTTAATGATTATAGCATGAAGAATATATAAAGTCAAGTAATTTTATTATATTTGTGGGCCATTTCCTAATGCTGTGTTTTGCTTTTTAAGTTTTGCAGTTTTTCTCTTCCACAACTTCTCAGCATCAGCCGAATGAAGAAGAGGTCCGCTAGGAAGATTTTTTTCTAAATTAGAGATTACATCTTTATAATAAAAGTATTCTAAATAATCATGACACCTACTGTCTTTAGAACAAGAATACAGGTTAATGTTCCAATTTCTACCTTTTTCTTTAAAATACTTTAAGTATTCATAAACTTTATTATAGAATTTAGCATTATGGTCATTATTTTTTTTATTTAATTTGACATCATTAAAATAGTCATTTTTCTTATTATTTAAATCGTTTCCAAATAGATAAATATCCTGAAACCCCATCCAAACTATTATGTGAAGAGCAGTTGCGATTGTGCTCCAATTCCAAACAAAGTTAATGTCGTGATTCCTGAGTGTGAAAGTATCATCAAGGTTTTTAGTCGCCTTGGTATCAGCATAATACAAATTGTAAAATTTATTATAAATTAAGCCTTCCTCTGTGACCCTGTTTTGATATCCTCCGCGCATAATCTTAGGAAAAGGTTGATGAAATATATCTCTGTGGTAGCACTTGGGGTCATCCATTCCTATCCACCAATCTGGTGTGACATATGGATATGTATTATTTATGCAAAATACAACTCTATTTGGGCCTTTTAATAAAGATGGATCTATCTTTTTTAAAGAAGGACCGCCGCAGACTAAAAATGCTGAACAATTGTGACTTTTGTATGCCAATGTTGTTTTGGACCAACCGTTCCCTGTATTATACCAAAGAGCCATATTTATTTAGAATAATAAAAATTGCCAGAGACAACACTTCTTTCTACGCCAAAATTTTTAGGAACATAATGCCTAACCCAGCCGGGAAAAACTACTCCATAATTTGGGCGAGGATGAACCTTTAAGTCGTTATCTCCAAAAATTAGAGGAGAAGATCCTTCTGGGCAATTAACGAATAAAACAAAAGACCAATGGGATGGTAAATGGGTATGTGAAACTTGATAAGCACCTTTGCCATAAATTTGACCCCATATAGAGCTTAATTCAAGTGTTAGTCTATCGTCATGATTGCAATGGGCTGTCAAATTGTCAAAACGAGGGTTAGATGCATTGGCCCCCTCGTAACTAGCTGATGGCAGTTGTTTTATTATATTAGAAAAAGTATTTTCTATTTCTTTAAAATAATCATGCTTGAACACCCATTCAGTCATAAGTGCTCCCATGTTGTGATTGAACACATTTGATTTTATAATTAAATGCAAGTCATCCATGCTAAAAGAAAAGCTTAGATTGTCAACTTCTATTATAGAGCAGGATTGTGATGTGATTTTATCGTAGATTAAGTTCATTAAAGATTAATGCATAGGAGAATCTTCTTTTTTGGGTTTTATATAATAATAACCCCCAGTTGAGAAAATTAAAGCTTTTTGCAAATCTTTTATAACTAAATCTTGATTTTCACATATATTTTTAAGTTTTACATTCTTTTCATAAAGGTCGTAGCAAAAGAAGCAGAGTACAAAAATTAAAAAATAACATACATTGCGATAATCCATTATATATATATACACTAAAATTTATAGTGTAAAGCTTTATATGGGTATAAAACACAGACATTTTATAGTAATAGCTACATTTGAGGAAACTCCTTTTATAAGCGAAGAATTTACTAATGATTGGATTGAAGAATTGGTAAAAGATATAGATATGGAAATCCTTAAAGAGCCTTCTTCGGTTTATTGTCAAGAAAAAGACAACGAGGGAATAAGTTCTTTTTGTTTAATAACCACAAGCCACATAGCACTTCACTCATGGGAGAAAACAAATCCAAATTTAGTTCAATTGGATGTATATAGCTGTAAGCCTTTCGATATTCAAATTGTATTAGATAAAGTAAGAGAATTTGGCCCAACTACAATAGGTTCTAAATTTTTAAATAGAAGTATTAGGGCTACAGGAGGCTGGAGGATGTTCGAAGAAGGAATGGGGTGAAGATATATTTTAGACATTATTCAGGTGCAATAACTGAATACGATTATCTATTTTTTGATTGTATGGCTGAAGTATCTTTAGGGGAAGAAGATGAAGCACTAACTGAGGGGTGGTTACCAGATGACTATCACTTTCCGAAACATGGAAAGAAAGCTGATTGGTATCAAGCAAGGCAAACAAGAATAAGTCTTGCAGAATTTGAAGATGAAAGAAGAACAAGAAAAGCAAGAAAAAAATGCAAAGACATTGTGGTTAAAAAGTTTTCAGCAGAAGAAGTTGATTTAGATTTATTAAATAAAATATTTAAACAATATATTGAATATAGAGGATTTAAGGATTGGGATTTAGAGCCACTTATAGCTTTAGAAAAAAACAGAAAATACTTTTTATTATATTATTATAATAATGAACCAATAGCATTTACATTCATGAGGGATGTCGGGACTGATAGTGTATTCTCAACACAATTTGCATGGAATTATGAAAATCCAAAATTGTATTTAGGGAAATATGCTAATTTAGCTGAAATTGACTACTGCATAAGTCAACAAAAAAAATATATGTATATCGGCGCAGGATATGAGAAGGCTTGTATATATAAATCTGATTACAAAGGTTTTGAATTTTGGAACGGAGAATTTTGGTCACCAGATGTAGAGCAATATAAATTTCTCTGTGAGCGGGATTCTGAAGTAGAGAAAACTAAAGAATTAGACAAAATTAAAGAGCATGATGACAAAAAATTTTTTAAAACATAAAAGCAAGCAAATATGAAAAACAACAAAAGAAGTGTAATTAGAAGAGAGATATTAAATTATTTAAAAAAGTTTTACTTGAATTTTATTTTGTATAAAGATTTGCCTGTTATTAATAAAATATATAATAAAGTTTGGGCTGAAGATATGTATGAACAATTAGATGATAAACAAAAATTAAATTTATATTTAAAGATAAAAAAGAAAAAAGATGAGTAAGCAAACAATGGAATTATTGAACAAAAAAGCTCAGGTGTATGCCAGATCTTTGACTACTCAATTAAAAAATAGATCCCCGCTAAATATTCCATTTATAATTGATGCAGAACTAACAAGTGGTTATGATGATTCAACAGGATGGATAAGTTCAAGAAATGGATTTGGTAAAGACGAACGGTATAACCCTGTAGAAGAAATCAGGAAAGATGAAACTGAATGGGGAATATTTGTGCGAATAAGTGTTGGAAATTTATTCGACCAACTACCTTTAGAGGATACAAAGGCTGATATAATGGAAATAGTATGCCCTTGGGTGTTAAAACACACTGGCTTGGAAATAAAAGATGTGGTAATACCAAATAGCCAAAAACAAGTCGAACCTAGAAAGATATTCGTATTTGGAGATTCATATTCAGATTGCGGAAATTATCCATTAAGTGAATTTCCGTTAAGAGAAACTGTATGGGCCCAGCATCTTAATGCCTTGCAAACTGGTAAAGCTGCAGACAAAGATATATCGTCTAGTGCAGGGGGTAATAATTATGCATTTGGTGAAGCGAGGTTGATTAAAGATGTCTCAACGGGAAGCATAACTTCGCCAAGTATATTTTCGCAAATACAATCTGCAGGAGATTTTCAACAAGATGATATTGTTTGTTTTTACGGAGGTGCAAGTGATTTTATCGCAGCCGAGATGGCGACTTCAAATGCAAACTATATATTTGAAAATTACGAAAAATGTGTTCAAGAAATATATAACAAAGGAGCCAGGAATATTATATTATTAAACATGTTAGATTTTTATAAGATGCCAGATATAAGTGATCTTGGACAAACTACGCCCAGTGCAACACAGGTAGCAGCAACTATAAATGGAAAAATATTATTATTAAAAAATAAAACAATTACAGGCGGAAGTCTTGAAGGGGCAAACCTTTACATTTATGATTTCTACAATGAATTAAATGATATGCTAGAACAAGGTGTTCCAGGAATTGAAGGTGGAAGTGTCCCTACTGTTTGGGAGAAATTTTTTATCGATGGTATTCATCTTAAATCACAAGTTCATTATGAAATTGCTAGCAAAATATATAAAGATTTTGTAAAACCGCTTAAAGCTTTAGACGGAGCAGGTATGACTATTGAGCAATTAGTTCAAGACTGTGCAAATTTTGCGAAATTTAAAGGGTCAAGATACGAAGAATGATAAAAGATTACATAGAATATGTGTCTTTAAGAAGAAAAGAGCTTGGAGGGCATGCTATTTGCCCTTTTGCCAAAGCATTTCTTGATAAAATAGAGATAATAGAATCAAGCGATTTTTTTACTGATGCCCAGAAATGTTTAAAGGCAAAAAAACATCCAGCACTATATTTGATCTATGGAAGTCCAGTTAAATTTACAATAAATTGGCTAAATAATTTTTGTGACCAACATCAAGAATCTGCAAAATCTAAAGACCTTTGGCTTATTTGGGATCATCCTGATCAAATAAATAAAATAAACGGCATACAAACAAATAATAATGATTATGCGATTTTGTTTATACAACCACTATCTGAATTAAATAAATACTCAGATAAATTGAAGAAAACTGACTACTATAGCTTTTGGGATAAGGAGTATTACGACAAGGTAGTCAAGGGAAGATAAATTGATCTAATTAATTTTATTGATCAAGTGATAAAGTTTATTACTACTAAAGTAAGCGCTTATTTGCTTATTATTATATTTAGAATTAAATAAAATTTTGTTTACTTCTCTAATATTATAACGCTTTGGATTTGAACTAGCAAAGGAAGAAAGTTTTTTCTTATCTTTCTCTGACATTTTAGTTTTTTTGCTTTTGCTGAAGAAATCTGATATAGCTTTAGTTCCATTACTTCTTTTCTCAGAAAAAATGTCATTAAAATTAAATTGCGATTTTAACTTTTCTTTAAGTTTTATAAAGGCAAAAGAGATAGCCTGTCGGGTTACCCCTAGCTTTTCACTCATTTCATCGTGAGTAAGGCCTTTTTGTAGATAAGATAAAATTTTAGTTTCACCCTCAGTTAATATGTAGGAGTATTCAGTTAATACATGGAGAAATTGCTTTAATGATTCTGGGCTACCAAGTAAATCTGCATCGTCTTCTGAGCTTTGAGTTTCAAGTGCAAGCTCATAGGTAGTAATTGGGCCATCATCGCTCTGATGAACACCATCAGATAAATGCTTGGAATCTTTGCTATTCATTTCTGAATAATTTGTCCAACTAATGGCATTTTTGACATAAGCAAAGGCCATTTTTTTAAAATTAACTTGATCAAATTCATCGCCAAGTAAATCAAGTATTTTTTGCTTACTTTTAATTAACAAAATATTCGCCTCGCTAATTATCTCATTATTTGTTAAGGCATGACTAGGGTGCCTATGCTTTCCTACTATCTTTACTATGTCTTCTTGATATTCAGATATATATTTATCAAAAAGATCTGAGTTTTTATGTGTGCATATATATTTATGCACAGAATTGTCTGTGAATAATTTTACTTTCATTTTGAGGAACAGTAAGGGGATGGGTAATCTTTTTGCCAATTAATAATATGTTTTGTCTTTACCATCCATTTATGCAACCAAGAAGATTTTACATTTAAAAATTTAGCAGCATCTCTTCTTATGTTATTTGAGTTCTTGAGGGCGTTTTCAATCAAGGGAACATTTTTTGATATAGATTTTTCTAATTGAGCACGCTTAGTTGCAATAACTTTACTAAGTCTTTCCTCTTCTTGCTCTTTAGTGAGGTGGCCAAAAGCTTTTATGCCCTTAGCCTTTCTTTCTGCCATAATTCTTTTTTGTATTTTTGACCTAAGTTTTTTGCAAACTGGGCGAGCATTGGAGAAAGGCTTTGGAGGTGGGTATTCTTTATTCCAGTCTGTATTTGGAATCCTTCGCATAATTTTATATAAACTATTTCTATTAATGCCTAAATGCTCTGCAGACTTTGACCTATTATTATCATGCAATATAAATGCGTTAATGATTAAATTTTTAGTCTTAAGCATGTCTTCCTTGTCCCATACAACCCATTTGTCCCCGCGCCATATCTTTCCTCCTCGGAGTTCTGGAGCTAAAGTCTTGCCTTTTCGATTTATTGTTGACCAATTTTCTTTACCTTTTTTAAATCCAATGTGAGATAAATTTCTGGGATAACTAAACCTATTCCATTTGCCTTCTGCGCGAGGTAGGTGTTTTTTGTATAGGACATTCGCTATATTTGGGAAGGCAGCCTCCCTGATTTGGCACCACTGCTCTAAGCTTAAGTTCGAACCTTCATGTGTATAATCTTTATGAAACATTGCCCCTTGGATTGATTTAATTTTGACATGAGGCATATCTTCAGTAATTTTTTGATTTAATATAGACTTTGCCAATTTGTAAGATTTTGCTTTTATAAAAACAGCATAATCTTTTTCTGAGCCATCTGACTCGCACTCTGTATAATGTAGATTCCAGTACTGGTGGAATCCAAAAGTTGTATTTCTGAATTTCTTTTGAATACTTTGCTTCTTCATATGGGGAAATTATAGCAGATATACTAAAAAAAGTCAAGCGAATTCACTTCCATTTACAGTACCCAGGATTCTCTGCCCTTTTTTTTCTCATGTAATTTCTTTTTTGTTCGCGCCTTCTCTCGATATCTGACTTGTCATATTTTTCCTGTGCTTTTTTAGCCGACAGCACACCTTTTTTTGTTTTGGCATATTTCTTTTGACTTTCGTTCTTCATGTCTATTTGGAAATTTTTTCGCAGAAAGGAGAAATGAAAGAATTAAGCTTGGAAAAATTTTCCTCGCCTACAGTGGGCCAGGTTATCGAATCAAAAAAATGAGGTCGCATTAATTTCTCTTGCTCTTCTTCGTCTGGATTAGCAGGGCCGATATTTTCTCGATTTATATTAAAGACTATACCGCCGCATTTTTTGACCCATAAAACCTCATTTTCGAACCTAACATCAGTGACAAATAAAAAAGAATTTTGTAGATTTTCTGAAACAATTTTTTTATATAATTTGTCAATCCAGCAATTTGGGTTCATTTTTCTCCTTATATGTGTGCCATAGGTAACCAGCAAGGGCCTTATAAGCTCTTTTTCTTTAGGATCTGAGGTATGTGCTGAAATGCCCACATGCTCTAGTAAAAAAGGGTCACATTCGTCTTTTAAAATATCAGCAAAAGCATAGCGGCGACATTTATCTATGCCAATCTTTTTAGCGCACAATTTGTAAAAAGTATCTTTTCCTGAAGTGGCAAAGCCGGTTAGCCCTATTAATGTATTACTATTCATCGTCTAAATCAAGATCCATTTCAGAATTACCAGCTTCTGCTAATTCTTGAATCTTTTCTTGTAATGCTCCTATCATTGTTATGGTGTTAATATCGTATTCGTCTATATATCTATAGACTAAATTATCTAAATCTATTCTAAAGCTATCTGTTTGCTCATCATAGTCTCTTGGACCATTTATATATAAATCATCATCATCCATAATATTATTATAATATGTAGTCCACTATAATTCAAGTTGCTGTTGGGAAATTTTTTTGGGAGAATATATTTCGCCATATCCTTTATTATAACCTAACCAGTCATGAATGCCAGAAAATTCAGGATAAAATCGGTTTGGCTCGAATGGTATGTTTTCTGGCTTTGGATCGAAGCCTTCGAGCTCTCCTCTGCAATAAGCAAGCCATTCCTTGCGAGAACTAAGATTTAAGCTTCTGGCAAATTTTCGAGCCTCTTTAAAAAGCAACCAAGATTTTGGTCGGCGACCTGTTTTTCCTCCGTTGATTCTATCATCTTTATATCCTAATTTCTCAGCCACTTTCAGTATCGATTTGAGGGGGTGGTGTACTCGTATCGCATTTACAACATCATGTCTCCCCATTCTCCCTAGCTCAGACTCAGAAACAAATCTTCCGGCTTCTTTTAGGATTTCTTTAAGTGCTTGCTCTGATTTATCTGCATTCCATTTAAACCCATGTTTAGATTTGGAGAGATCTTCAAGGCAAAGTGCCTTAAATTTTCCAACTTTAATATTGTTATCTTTTAAGAGAGAGTAGAATTGTTTTTGAAATTTATTTATATCATTCCCGTCAAAAAAATCGCCATTAAGAATTATTAATTTAGCTCCGATTTTTTCGTAGAGATTTTTCTTTAACTCTTCTTTTTTGAGATAATGTTCGACCCTGTTTGAGAATGACTTATGTCCATGGGCTCTATCTCTATTTAAGCCAAAATATTCTATATAAACAGGGACTCCTTTTCTGTCAAAAAGTTTAAAATCATACAAATAAGGCTTGCTATTATGAATTATTTTTTCATAGTCAAAATCTAATCCATAACTAGTTATCATATTTGTAATATAAACTTCACCCAGACTTTTAACTATAATAGATTCTTCATTGGAAATTGGAACTAAATAACTATTTGAGGGAGGGGTGCCAAGCTTTTTATCAATGTCAGATTTTTTTATATTGCGACGCTCTAATGCTGACATTAAGGCTTCCCCTGTATAAGGAGTATTTTTCTCCTTACAATAAAGGTAAATTTCTTGTTTATTTGCTGGAGACCTTCCAAGGAAATCCCATATGGCTTTACATTGTTTTAATAAAAAATCAGGATCTTTTTCAATTTCTGGTTCCCATTGAAATTGAGTTGAGTAGCCAAAAATTCTTTGATCTTCAGCTATTTTAGATACACCGTAGTGATTGAAAGCATTTGTTAAGTCACTCGTCACTTCTTCTTTTCGTAATGGCCTTCCAAGTTTTTTAACTTTTTTTTCATAAAATTTGACTACATAATCTCTGTTGTGC
>MDTB01219091.1_pt1 | contig 12232 bp, 10 predicted proteins | sample 811161 | NCBI WGS metagenome assembly MDTB01 (sample SAMN05326650, study PRJNA326480) | marine metagenome | isolation source: seawater | place: Mediterranean Sea | collected 2009 | reverse complement strand
TGGATCAATATCTATAATTTTCTTTTCTAAATAGGTTTCTAAAAACCTACCAGAGTCATCTCTACTAATACCATAAGTTGTCTGAGTTAGATCATTTGTCCCAAAACTAAAAAAATCTGCAACGTCTGCAATTTCGTCTGCGACAAGAGCTGCTCTAGGTAATTCAATCATTGTACCTATTATAAATTCAGGAGCATGCCCTTTTTCAATTTCTATTTCTTTAGAAACTTCTTTTATAGATTCTATTATTAACCTCAACTCTTTTGAAGAAAATATTAAAGGTATCATTATTTCAATTTTCGATTTTATTCCAAACTCTTCCTTTAGTTCATGAGAAGCCTCAAAAATCGCCCGACTTTGCATTTGATATATTTCTGGAAAAGTAATTCCTAACCTTGAACCTCTATGCCCCAGCATAGGATTGAGCTCTTCTAGTTGGTTAATCCTTGTTTTTAATTCTTCCTTATTTAAACCTGTTAATTTTAATAACTCTCTATTATCTTCTTCAGGTTTAGGCAAAAATTCATGTAGAGGAGGATCTAAAAGCCTTACTGTTACAGGTAAGCCTTCCATAATTTTAAATATTTTTTTGAAATCTTCTTTCTGGAAAGGTTTCAATTTTTCTAGAGCTTTTTTTCTATCTTCTTTATTTTTTGCTAATATCATCTGTCTCATAAATAAAATTCTATTGCTATCAAAAAACATATGCTCTGTTCTGCACAAACCTATACCTTCAGCACCAAATTTTTTTGCAATTTCTACATCTTCAGGTGTTTCTGCATTCGTTCTTACTGCAAGCTTTTTAATTTCTGAAGCCCATTCCATTATGATATTAAAATATTCTGATAGCTCTGGTTCGACTGTAGCGACTTTTCCTAAAATAACTTCACCATTAGAGCCATTTATAGTAATTAATTCTAAATTGTTAATAATATGGGCTTTTATAGTAAGTGTTTTATTTATTTCATTAATCTTTATCTCCGATGCCCCTGATACGCATGGACGCCCCATGCCTCTGGCGACTACTGCAGCGTGGCTAGTCATACCTCCTCTACCGGTCAAGATTCCTTTGGCAGCATGCATACCGTGAATATCTTCAGGGCTAGTTTCAGCCCTAACTAAAATTATATCTTCGCCAGAATTAGCTAATTTTTCTGCATCATCTGCCGAAAATACTACTTTACCCGATGCAGCTCCAGGAGACGCTGGCAAACCTTTTGTTAGCACTGTTTTATTAACTTTAGGATCTAGTGTTGGATGTAAAAGCTGTTCTAGAGTATCCGGTTTTATTCTTTTAAGCGCTTCTTTTTTAGTAATAACGCCCTCCTTTACCATATCTACAGCAATTTTAATTGCTGCTGAAGTAGTTCTTTTACCCGCCCTTGTTTGCAATATCCATAACTTGTTTTTTTGGATTGTAAATTCAACATCTTGCATATCTAAATAATGAGACTCTAGTTTTCCAAAAACTTTAATTAATTCATTATATGCATTTGGCATTAATTCTTCTAAGGAAGAATTTTTTGAATTACTTTGGAAGTTGTTTTTTTTAGACAAAGGTTGTGGGGTTCTTATACCTGCAACAACGTCCTCTCCCTGTGCATTTATCAAAAACTCTCCATAAATTTCTGCCTCACCTGAAGAAGGGTTTCTTGTAAAAGCTACTCCTGTACAACAATCGTTTCCCATATTACCAAAAACCATAGCTTGAACATTTACTGCAGTTCCCCATTCATCTGGTATTTCATTGAGTTTTCTGTATGTTATGGCTCTTTGATTTTGCCAGCTATCGAATACCGCTGATATAGCTCCCCATAATTGCTCACTAGGATCTTGCGGGAAATATTTTTTTGTTTTTTCGTAGACCAAATTTTTATATCTGACAACTAAGTTTTGCATATTTTTTGTTTGTAATTCAGTATCAAGAATAAAGTTATTTCCTAGTTTTTCTTCTTCCAATATTTCTTCAAAATCCTCGTGGGCTACTCCTAAAACTATATCTGAATACATTTGTATAAATCTTCTGTAGCTGTCATATGCGAACCTTGCATCTTTACTTGCTTCTGCTAAAGATTTTACCGTATTGTCATTGAGTCCTAGGTTTAGGACGGTATCCATCATGCCGGGCATAGATGCCCTGCTTCCCGATCTAACAGAGACTAAGAGAGGAAAATCCTTTCCACCAAAGTTAAATCCTAAATTTTTTTCTATACTTTTTATAGAGTTAGATACATCTTTTCTTAAATCATCTGGATATCTCTTACTATTTTGATAGTAGTAGTCACAAACATGCGTAGAAATTGTAAAACCTGGTGGAACGGATAAGCCGAGTTTATTCATTTCAGCTAAATTTGCTCCTTTTCCACCCAAAATATCTCTCATCTTGGCACTACCATCCGCTTTACCAAAACCAAAATTGTAGACCCATTTACTCATTTTCTTTTCCCTTAATAATAATTGAAAAATTAGTTAATTCATTTACTCTATTATTAATCATTGATAACAGATTTACTCTGTTTTTTTCTAAATTTTCGTCCTTATCTTTTATAGTTACATTATCAAAAAAATTTTTAATAGGAATAGTTAATTTATTATAAAAATTAAAGGCTTCAATTTCAGCGTCTTTTATGTTGTTGTTTATAACCAATTCATATAGCTCTATTTCTTCCCTAGTTTGCAAAAGTGATTCCACAGGTTTTTTAATTTGTTTTTGTTTTGGTTGGTCAGCTTCTATAAAGTTGATAACACGTTTAAAAGAACTTAAAAAAAGCTTTCCTTCCTTAGAGTTTATATAATTTGTGAGCATTTTTAATCTGCAATGAATGTTAAGTAAATATAATTCACTTCTATTTATTATTAAACTATTAAAAACTATAAAATCAATTTGTTTATCTTCTCTTACAAAGTGTTCATAACGCTCCAATAAAAAATTTAAAACTTGCTTCTTTATAGTTTTATAGTCAATCGTATTTTTTAATTTATTATTATGAAAAGATTTCATATAGGCTTTTAATGATTGATCTAATAAGTCTCCTAAATTAATACTAATTTTTCCCTCTATCAAAATTCTAATAATGCCTAATGCTGTGCGCCTTAAAGCAAAAGGGTCCTTAGACCCCGTCGGATTTTTATTAATTATAAAAAAACCTACCAGACTATCTAATTTATCAGACAGAGCTAATAACTTAGATAATAATGTTTTAGGTATGTATTCAGATGGCCCCAGAGGTTTATAGTGATCTAGAACTGCATTGGCTACTTCTTCTTCCCCGGTCGCATGTAAGATATAATATTTTCCCATAATTCCCTGTAGACTAGGAAATTCCCTTACCATTTCAGATACTAAATCGTTCTTGCATAGTTCAGCAGCATTTAACAAATATTTTCTTTCCAAATCTTTTAAGTCCTTACCCAAAAATTTGACTAAAAATTTCAATCTAATTGTTTTTTCTAATACTGTACCTATCTCATTGTGAAAAATTAGTCTCTCTAATTTAATTTTTTGTTGGCTTAAATCGCTTTTTAAATCCTTTTTCCAAAAAAAATCAGCATCAGCTAACCGTGCATTAATAACCCTTTGGTTTCCCTCAATTATCATTTTTCCCTTATCTTTTGGTTTTAAATTAGATACTAGAAGAAAGCTACTTGAAAGTTTTCCATTATCATAAAACAATGGAAAATATTTTTGATTTTTTTGCATAGAAGTAGTTAAGACCTCTTTTGGTAACTTTAAATAATCTTTTTTAAATTCAGCTAGAAACAGGCAAGGTTTATCGACTAAGTTAGTTACTTCATCTAGTAATATATGATCAGGTAGAAATATTAAATTTCTTTTTTTGCAAATACTATTAGCCTCTTTTAATATCAATTTTTTTCTATGATCATATTTGTATTTTATATTTAATCTGTGTAAAATCTTAAAATATTCTTGTACGGATAATACTTTATATTTTTTTATCAAATTTTTTTCTCTGGCAAAAATAAAATAGTTTGACATTAAGGTATCAAACTTAATTTTGATTTTTTTACCATTTAAAATACATAGTATATTTCTAAGAGGTCTTACCCACTTTATATCTTGCCTTCCCCATTTCATAGACTTTTTCCATGAAAATTTAAAGAGAGACTCACTTAAACTATTTTCTAATATTTTTTCAAATCTCAATTTTTTACTGCTTCCTTTAAAAAAGTAATATTCCCCCTTATCTGTATTTTTTTTCACCAAGTCTTTTACAGTAACATCGTTGGATCTAGCAAAACCTTCTAGAGCCTTCTCATTAGAATCTACCTTTGGACCTCTTATTAAATTTTTGCTATTTTTGCTAATTAGTTTTATTTGATAAAAAACAAAAATTAACCTAGTAGGAGTAAAGAAGTACTCGCTTTTTTTAACACCTATTTTATTTTTTAATAATTCATTATTTAAAATTGAATGAAATTTTTGAGCAGTCATGGCTAAATCCGTTGCTGGCATTTCTTCGCTATAAAGTTCTAATAAAAGATCACTCACTTAAAGTTCTCTTCTTTTTTAATAAAAGTCTCACAGCATACTTTTGAAATATTTCTAACTTTCTTAATGTAAGAGGCTCTTTCAGAAACACTCAGTACTCCTCTGGCGTCTAAAAGATTAAATAAATGACTTGCCTTTATACATTTTTCGTACGCTGGGTAAGAAAGATTATTTTTAACTAATAAAGAAGCTTCTTTTTCAGCATTACTAAACTCCTGTTTTAGATAACTAATATTTGCATAATTAAAGTTATAATATGACTGCTGCACTTCGTTTTTAAAGCAGATATCTTTGTAAGTTACTCCTTTTTGATTCCAAACTAAGTCAAAAACATTTTCTTTTTTTTGAATAAACATGGCTAACCTTTCTAACCCATAAGTAATTTCTCCGCTAATCGGTTTACAGTCTATCCCACCAACTTGTTGAAAATAAGTAAATTGTGTAATCTCCATACCATTGCACCAAACTTCCCATCCTAATCCCCATGCACCTAATGTGGGACTTTCCCAATCATCTTCAACAAATCTGATATCATTTTCATCTAAATCAATACCTAAATACTTAAGACTATCTAAATATAAAAGCTGAATATTATCTGGTGATGGCTTTAAAAGAACCTGAAATTGATAATATTGTTGTAACCTATTAGGGTTTTCTCCATACCTACCATCTGTAGGTCTTCGGCATTGCTGAACGTAAGCACAGTTCCAATCACTTGGACCTAAACTTTTTAGAAGCGTTGCTGGATGAAAAGTTCCTGCTCCCACTTCCATGTCGTAAGGGTGCAGTAATAAACATCCTTTTTTACTCCAATATTTCTGTAGCTTTAATATTATATTTTCAAAGGTAATACTAATATCTTTTAATTTTTTCATATTATTCTCTCAACCTTTACTTCTACAAACTGGACATCCACCTGGTACATCATTGCTGTAAAAGTTTCCACATATTTCACATTCTATTAGCGCTTCTTCTTGCTGTTTACCTTTGCTAAAATAAGAATTTTTATCTCTTTTTTTTTTTTCATTTCTTTTTTCTATTAATTTGAATACATTCCAGACAATAACTATAAGAAAAACTAAAAGTAATATCTTTGGAAGACTAAACCCAAACATACAAATTTATATATTTACTTGATTTTTATAAATCATATTTAGACCAAAGTAACTTTTTTTCTACTGAGTTCAGTATGTCATCTGTTATACCTTCTGCACTATAATGCTTACTAGAAAAGAATCTTTGTTTAATCCATGATCCCTTTTTAGTAAAGTCTCTGAACTTTATATCTTTCCCAAATTTTTCTTTCATAACACTGTAATAATCTCCTAATCCATCTATCAAACCTAGTTTTTTAGACTCTATTCCGCTCCATATACCAGCATTAAAAAGCTCATCATCTTTTCCTTTAAGCCTTCTGCCTCTTCTTAACTTTACCCAGCCGATAAATTGCTCATGTAAATCTTTTTGAATCTTCTTAATCTGTTTTATATCTTCTTTTTTTTCAGGTAAAAAGGGGTCTAGTAAGCCTTTATTTTTTCCCTCAGCATAAACTCTTCTTTCAATACCAATCTTTTTTAATGCTTCTACTGCTCCAAAACCAGCGGAAATGACTCCTATACTTCCAATAATAGAACTTTGCATAGCATAGATATTATCAGCTGAACAAGCCAGCCAATATCCTCCCGAAGCAGCTAAATCTTCTATAAAACAAAAAACTGGTAGTTCTTTTTCCTTAGAAAGTTCTCTAATTCTATTTGCTATCAAAGCAGATTGAACCGGCGATCCTCCTGGAGAGTTAATTATTAATGCAACAGCTTTAGCATTTTTATATGTGAAAGCTTTAATAATTGAATCAGATAGATCGTTAAGATTTAAACTACCTTTACTACCTATTCTGCTTTCTGCCGATATGATGCCTGACATTCTAATTAACGCTATGACTGATTTTTTTTTTGTAAACAATATTTTTCCTTAAATTAAACTGTTAAAAACTAAATACATTAAATGTAATAAATTAAACTAAATATAATGTTATTAACATAATTATTAACTATTATAGTGACATTTTTAATAAAAAATATATTTTATTAATAATATCTATTAATATCATATTATAAACACTATTGATTAAGAGTCAGATTTGCAAAATGTATCGTTAAAAAATATTAAATTTCCTATTGAAAAAAAATATGGTAGAAAATCAGCCTCTTTTTTGTCTGAGATAATAGAAGATGAACAAAAAAAAGTGAATGCTTTCATTACTAACAGTATTAAATCAGAAGTTCCATTAATCCCTTTACTATCTGATCATTTGTTGCAGTCCGGTGGCAAGAGAATAAGACCAGCAATCACAATACTAGTTTCTAAATTGTTTAATTACAATTATGGTCATAGGCATATAAAATTAGCTTCATGTATAGAATTAATTCATATGGCATCTCTATTACATGATGATGTTGTCGATGAAAGTACTATGAGAAGAGGTAGAAACTCAGCAAATCATGTATGGGGCAACAAAGCAAGTATTCTGGTAGGAGATTACTTATTTAGTAAAGCTTTTCAAATCTTAGTTGAGGATAACGATCCTATAGTACTAAAAATTCTTTCAGAAGTATCTAGAGCCCTAGCTCAGGGAGAAGTCATGCAACTCAGTCTAGTTAACAATATTGATATATCTAAAGAAAAATATTTTAAAGTAATAGAAGATAAAACAGCTAAGCTATTCTCTGCCGCTGCACTCACAGGAGGTGTTGTTTCAGGAGTGTCTTCTCAACTAATTACAGAATTAGGAAGATTTGGAAATTTAATGGGCACATCCTTTCAAATTTTGGACGATGCTTTAGATTATGATAAATCTATTAAAGGAACAGGAAAGAAAATTGGGGCCGATTTTAGAGAAGGTAAAGTAACATTACCTGTCTTGTTAGCATTAGAAAAGTCTACAGACGAAGAAAAAAAATTTTGGAGAAGAACTATGGAAAAAATGGACCAGTCAGATAATGATTTTGACCACGCTTTAAAACTTTTAAATAAATATAAATGTTTATCAGAAACTAAGAAAATAGCCTCGGTGTTTGCAAAAAAGGCCGAAACTATTGTAAAGCAGTTCCCTCAAAATATTTACAGCGAGGCATTGTTAACTTTAACCCATTATAATCACTAGTCTTAATTTTTAAATTAAAGAAATATTTATAACGTCGTTTATATTTACAGCTTTTATTAAAGCGTAACAATAGCTAGAAGATTTCAAATTTAGCTTTTTGAATGATTGAATAGTTAGATGGGCCTTTAGGATATTACTTTCATATTTTAGCATCAAAATCACCAGATTATCTATAATTTTGAAGGAATATAATTTTACCTTTAAAAAATTTAGAGAACTTAAACCAGTGGGCAATTTTTTGGATATTATAATATCTGAAGAATTAATTTTTACTATTACTTCACTACCTACCTTAAAAGAGTCAGAAAAAATTGTTAATGCATTTTTTCCAATCTTAATTTCCGTTAAACCAGTATTTTTTTTTACTTCTAATACTTTTCCTTTTAGATAAGAAGCATCTACAAACCTATTTTGTCCTTTATTATAGAATGCAATTGACTGATCTCTATTTCCTGTAAAAGCTATTACTCCATTTTCTATAAAGTTAATTTTTTTTCCCAAAGAAAATGTTTCAGTTATCGAATGAGAAACATAAATTATAGGAATCTTTAATTGCTCATCTAGTTTAGAAATATAATGAATTAATTGATCTTTTTTATTTTGATCTATTGAAGCCAATGGTTCATCCATTAATAATAGTTTAGGTTGACACAACAAAGCTCTTCCTATTGCTACCCTTTGCTTTTCTCCTCCTGATAGGTTGTGAACATGTCTATATAATAAATTTTTTAAATCTAGCAATTTTATTACATCTTTAAACTTAATTTTTTTTTCTTTATGAAATCGCATTCCATAAACTAAATTTTTTTCAACGGATAGGTGGGGGAATAACCTTGAATCTTGAAAAACATACCCAATATTTCTTTTATGAATAGGTAAAAAAATGTTTTCTTTTGTACTATTCAATTTAATCTTATCAATTTCGATGAAAGCTTTTTGTGGTTTTATAATGCCTGCTATACAGTTTATTATAGTCGTTTTACCTGATCCTGAAGGACCAAACAAGCAATTAATTCCTTTAACTATTTTAAGTTTAATATCTAAATTAAATCTATCTAATTTGGTTTTTATAATTATAAAATTATCCATTATTTTTATCTTTTACTATCAACTTTTCAAGAATAAATTCCGAAATAACTAATGCTGTCAAAGAAATTATTATTGAAATAATAGTAATTCTTAAAGCCATGTACTCTCCATTTGGAGCTTGTAAAAAAGTATAAATAGCAGCTGAAAGTGTTTGCGTTTCACCAGGTATATTAGAAACAAATGTTATAGTAGCTCCAAACTCTCCAAGAGCTCTAGCAAAACTTAAAACCGTTCCTACAATCACACCAGGCAATGCTATAGGTAACGTAACAGAAAAAAAAACTCTTGCTGGAGAAGCTCCAAGTGTTTTTGCAGCTTCCTCTATTTTGCTATCTACCATTTCTAAAGAAAGTCTAATTGCTCTTACCATAAGGGGAAAACCCATTATTGAACAGGCTAGAGCTGCTCCCGTCCATTTGAATGCTAGTGTAATGTTAAATTGTTCTAATAAGAATTTACCAATCATACCATTAGCTCCAAATATTATTAATAAAACGTAGCCTGTAACGACTGGAGGTAAAATTAGAGGCAAATTAATAATGCTAGTAACAAGAGCCTTAAATGGAAACTTTTTCTTGGCTAAGATAAAAGCTATTATAATACCAAAAGGTAAACTTAATAAAGCAGCTGTAGTAGCAATTTTTAAAGATAAATAAATTGCAATAATTTCTTGTTCTGAAAAACTAATCACGACTCTCTATTCTAAACCCCCATTTTGTCATTATATTTTTTGTTTCCTCAATTTTTAAATAGTTGTAGAAATTAAGCGTTAATATTTTTTCATTTAAAATAGTTACAGGATAAATAATTTTTTCCTTCATTACATTTTTAAAATTAAATAGTACTTTAACTTTATTATTTAATACAGTATCAGAACTATATACTAGTCCGAAATCTAGTTCTTTTCTAACAACTAAATTTAGAGCCGCCCTAACATTTGCAGTCTGTACTGTATTTTTTTTTATACTGTCCCATAGTCCAATTTCCATCAAGACTTTTTTCCCATAAATACCCGCCGGTACAGAGTCAACCATTGCCAAAGATAGCTTTTTTCTAGACTCTACTAAAACTGCTTTCATTTCTTCTATTGTATTAAAAGGTTTTTTAATATCACTATTTTCATTAGTAATTAAAACTAAATCATTATATAAAAAGAAAAACGTATAATTTTCTAAAACTAAGTTTTTATCTTCAAGATGGTTCATCCAATACTCGTTAGCTGAGATAAAAATATCAGGCTTTGCTCCAAGTTTAATCTGTCGCGCAAGAGAAGATGTTCCTAAATAAACTGCCTTTATTTCAAAATCATTTTTTTCTTTAAATTTAGCGATAGTATTCTCCAAACCATTATATAAGCTTGCCGGTGCAAAAATCACTAAATCATTTTTTCCATGACTGTAATATGAGATATGAAAAAGAAATAATATTTTGAGAATATTTAACATATATTATAATTTTTAACTGCTTTAAAAGGATTAATAAATAGTTTTATAAAAATTTACTGTTTTAATATTTTTATAGCTTAAAATATCTTTTTTTGAAACCTAATGGTAAAAATATTGAGTAATTAACTTAGAAATCTATATTAAATTACTCTTATTCTTTTGATTGTTTATTTTTCACATTTTATTTTGTTATAAAATTTTTTTATTTTTGATTATAATTGGTTAATATTGTATAACCAATATTATTTTTGGTATAAAGTTGAAACATTTTTTATTAACTTATTTTTTAATAATAATTTTAATAGTATTCATCGTATTATTTAACTATTTTGATATTAATAAATTATTAGTCCTTCGAATACTCAGTAGTTGACATTTAAATAAACTTCATTAAAACAGTATATTCAACCTGAGGGATAAATGCTAATTGATAAAAATGAGATAATTAATAATAAAACAGATAAACTTTGTGAAACTAAGTTATGGCAAAAAAATAGATGGAATAATGTTCACAGAGACTATTCATCAGAAGATGTAAAAAAAATAAGTGGCTCACTAAAAATTGAGTATACGCTTGCAGACAAAGGAGCAAAAAAGCTCTGGAATATGCTGATATCTAAGGATTTTATTAATACACTTGGAACTTACACTGCCAATATGGCAGTTCAGCAGGCTAAAGCAGGACTAAAAGCTATTTATGTATCAGGATGGCAAGTTGCTGCTGATGCTAATCTATCAAATAATATATATCCTGATCAGAGCCTTTACCCGGTAAATAGCGTACCCGAAATAGTTAATAAAATAAATAGAGGTTTTCAAAGAGCAGATTTGATACAAACTATGGAAAAACATGAAAAGATAATTTATAAAGATGTTGATTATTATCTTCCCATAATTGCAGATGCTGAAGCTGGTTTTGGAGGCCCCCTAAATGTTTTTGAGTTAATGAAAAGTATGATAGAAGCAGGAGCATCTGGTGTTCATTTTGAAGACCAACTATCCTCAGAGAAAAAATGTGGGCATTTAGGAGGAAAAGTTTTAGTGCCTACAAAAAACTTTGAAAAAACACTTAATACTGCCAGGTTAGCTAGTGATGTATTAAATGTTCCTACAATTATAATGGCAAGGACAGATGCCAATGCAGCTAAACTAATAACAAGTGATATAGATGTAAGAGATAAACAATTTTTAACAGGAGAAAGAACTGAAGAAGGCTTTTATAGAATTACTGGAGGTCTAGATTGTGCGATTGCCAGAGGTTTAGCATATAGTAAATACGCTGATCTCATATGGTGTGAAACAGATAAGCCCGATTTAAAGGAAGCAAAAAGATTTGCAGAAGCAATAAAAAAAGAGTATCCAGAAAAAATGTTAGCTTATAACTGTTCTCCATCTTTCAATTGGAAAAAACATTTAGATAATCAACAAATAAATAATTTTCAAAAAGAGCTTGGAGCAATGGGGTATAAGTTTCAATTTATTACTTTAGCTGGATTTCACAATATGAATTTATCTACTTTTAAGTTAGCAAGGTCTTACGTTGAAAATGGAATGACAGCTTATGCTGACTTACAAAACGAAGAGTTTAATAAAGAAGTTGATGGGTATACAGCCATAAAACATCAACGAGAAGTAGGAGTTAGTTATTTTGATAAAGTATCAGAAATTCTCTCTTCAGGGAGGAGTTCTACAACTGCCATGAAAGACTCTACAGAAAGTGAACAATTTTAATATGAAAGATAATAATGATAATTCGCAAATGCCACAAGCACGAGGAGGCGTGCTGGCACAAGCAGACATTGAGCTATTAAAAAAAACGATAGAATACTACCTTAAAAATAATAAAGATCTAAATTCAGTAGAAGAATCAAAAATTAGTTTATTATTTCATAGACTGGGAAGGATGAGCATTAGATAAATATTAATTGGCGCTCTCGTAGAGACTCGAACTCTAACCTATGGTTTCGAAGACCACAATGCTATCCATTACACCACAAGAGCTTAGCTAATTTTTATAAACACTTA
>MDTB01135791.1_pt1 | contig 12232 bp, 13 predicted proteins | sample 811161 | NCBI WGS metagenome assembly MDTB01 (sample SAMN05326650, study PRJNA326480) | marine metagenome | isolation source: seawater | place: Mediterranean Sea | collected 2009 | reverse complement strand
CAATGCGGCCAACTAGCGTTAAATAGCAGGTAAAGGCGATAACCGACGAGATTGTCGATAGCCACGCTAAACCACCCAGATATTTCCATGTCGGTTCAATAATGAAGCTATGCCCGCGCATAAGACTAATCATAGCAAGAAACGCAGAGCCGTATAGCATGCCCCAGCTATTGGCACTGATCACTGAAATATTTTTGGATTGAAGCCGACCAGACAATATATTCCCCAAACTAAAGATCAACGTGCCGCCAAAACATAGCGCAAGGCTGATGAGCGGCGCATGGCCATTTTCAAGTTCGGGTAAAAAGATAAGACCAACACCTAAAATACCAAAGACAACCGCAATCATTAGCTGTAATTGTGGCCATTCCCGATCAATAGCAGATTTGATAGTCAGCACCATTAATGAGGCGGTGGAAAACACCACTGCCAGCAAACCAGACGATAAGTTAAACGCCCCATAATAAAATAAGGTAAAGTTAGCGCAAAATAAAAACAGACTTAAAATAGCGACCCGCAGATGGATCGCTAAAGGCAAGCGAAGCGTACCGCCGCTTAACGCTGTGAATGTCATCATCAATATCCCGGCTATGAGAAATCGCCAAAATAACGATACTTCGGGTGCCACAACCCCTAATTGCCATCTTAGAGGCAACCAGCTCGTCGACCACGCAAAAGCCGTCATGCCATACAGAAAATAGTCAAAAGGCTTCATTGGCGTAACTTTTATTTTCTAAGAAAGGGTTAGGTGTAAAGGGTTAGGTAATCTTGGTAATTGGCTTGATGTCATTGAATGGTCGGAGTGGCGGGATTTGAACCCACGACCCCCACACCCCCAGTATGGTGCGCTACCAGGCTGCGCTACACTCCGTTACACATTCAAACTTTAAGGTAATGATAAATAACAACTTTTATTTTTCCAATGAAAGTAGACTTGCTTATTTTGGGGGCAAATAAAACAAGAAAAAAACCACTCATATGAATGGATTCTTAGCCCAAGGAATAGCCAATGTCAAACGAGTTTGAACGATACCGTTATCTGAAAACAGGTAATCCGCTATCCTTCCCCTCACCCGTTATCTCAAATGTTATTCCAAATGGCCGCCTTATTCCGTCTCCGTAAATATCAAACTATAAGGTTAAGGCAAAAATAATGGCCATGTTAGTGTTTTTTTGATTCGCAAAACCCACAAAGCCCTCACACAACTCATAACAAAACCACTAAAACCGGCAGCTTGATACAGCTTGATAAGATATGTGAGAGGGATAGAAAGCTAGCCAAGCTGTTTTAATCGTGACTTAGCCGTTTTTAAGATTGTAATAGCCTTGGATATATTTTGTGAGAGATGTTGATCCACTGACGGCATCCCATCATCCCTATTCTGCGCCGCTTCTGGCATAGGCTCTGTCTTTGTTCCATTAGCAACAGATAAAACGGCAACCGCCTCACCTGCTTTGGGCTTAGTATAGCTTTTCAGGACTTGTTGAGCGCCTTTGATGGTATAGCCCTCATCATATAGCAGCTCTTGTATACGTTTTAGCAAGATAATATCTTCGGGGCGATAATAGCGTCTCCCGCCATTGCGCTTAATCGGCTTGAGCTGACTAAAGCGGGTTTCCCAGAACCGCAAGACATGGGTCGGGATGTTCAGCATAGATGAAACTTCTGTAATATTACGAAAAGCTTCAGGGGTTTTGTTAACCATGTCATGCTCCCCTGTTAATCAAACTGATGAATTAATCAGAGTTATTAACCTTATCACGCAAGATATGTGAAGGCCGGAAAGACAACACCCGTCGAGGTGTAATTGGCACTTCTTGACCAGTTTTTGGATTACGGCCCATCCTTTGATTTTTATTTCTGACGGTAAAACTACCAAATGAGGTGATCTTAACGTTAGTGCCTGATTCTAGTTTATCAGAAATTTCATCAAGGATAGTGCCAACAATGTCAGCAGATTCATTACGAGATAGGCCAATCTTTTGATAAATGGCTTCAGCGAGATCAGCGCGTATAAGAGAACGTTTCATAGTTAACAAATAGTAAACAAATTCAGACTAGTCAAATGCAAATATCATTTTTTATTCAAGGTTTGCCAATGCGAGCAATAGCAGCCCCCCAAGCCAGGCCGCCGCCAATGCCCTCAAAAGCAACAATATCACCAGCAGAAATCATATCTTTCCGCATGACTTCATCAAAGGCTAAAGGGATCGATGCGGCAGATGTGTTTGCATGACGATCAACTGTCCGCACTACACGCTCATCTGGCATATTAAGTTTCTTCTGTAACATATTGATTATTCTAAGGTTTGCCTGATGTGGGACAAGCCAGTCAATTTCTGAAACAGATTTTCCTGATGCCTCAATCGCGGCATCTAAGCAATGCGCTAATTTTTCAACCGCGTGCTTGAACACATCCTGACCGCTCATCTTGACAGTCCCGACATGACCACGCGACGGGCCACCATCAACATAAAGAATATCGCGGAAACGGCCATCTGTGAAAATAACCGATGAGAGAATCCCCCAATCCGGAGCATTATCATCAGCCTCAAGCACAACCGCACCAGCACCATCACCAAACAAAACCGCCGTGCCTCGGTCTGTCCAATCAAGGATTCGGCTAAATGCCTCTGCCCCAATGATCAGCATTTTTCGGGCTTTACCAGCTTTAATCATCGCATCTGCTGTATCCAGAGCATAAACAAACCCCGCGCAAACCGCCTGAATATCAAAAGCAAAGGCATTAAATGCGCCTAATTTTTTCTGCACAGTTGAGGCGGTTGAAGGAAACGTATCGTCAGGTGTCGTTGTTGCAACAATGATCCCATCAATAGCATCTACTGATAGCCCTGCCATATCCAGCGCGTTGCGTGCCGCATTGACCGCCATGTCAGATGTTAATTCATCATCTCCGATAATATGACGCTGTCTTATCCCTGAACGCTGGCGAATCCATTCATCACTCGTATCCATCATCTTGCTAAGATCATCATTAGTGAGAATTTTTTCAGGTAAATATGATCCTGACGCCGTCACAAGCACTGATGGAAATTGAGATGTTGCAGAGGTACTAGCGGTCATATTCTGTAAACTTTCTATGATATCTTGTTTTTTTGCTCTTGCGTCATGTTAATGGCTTTTAATGACCGAGCTATGCCTTCTTTTACGTCATCCATAAACCGATTACGATGCATGTCACTAGCAACCTTGATAGCATTAGCAAAGCCTTTTGGATTTGTACTGCCGTGAGATTTGACAACAATACCATTTAAGCCCAAAAGCACCGCGCCATTATAATTTTGTGGGTTCATCTTGTTACGCAAGTTTTTAAACGACTGGCTAGCAAACATATAGCCAAGTTTGGCAAATACTGTGGCTTGAAAAGACTGTCTGATCAGCGTTCCGATAAGGCGTGATGTTCCCTCAGCTGTTTTCAGCGCAATATTACCGCTAAAGCCATCACTAACGACAATATCAACCACACCCATAGGAAAATCACTACCCTCAACAAAGCCGTGATAATTCATATTAATCTCAGGATTAGATAAAATGGCGGCAGCATCTCGGATTGAAGCACTGCCCTTTTGTTCTTCTTCGCCAATATTCAACAGACCAATGCTGGGTTTATAAGATGCTGCCAGATCAGAATCTGCGGTGACGCGAAAAAATGCTTCACCCATAACCGCAAACTGAACCAGATTAGTGGCAGAACATTCAATATTTGCACCAAGATCAAGCATGCAGCAACGCCCATGCATTGTCGGGAAAAAAGCTGCGAGCGCTGGTCGGTCTATGCCTTCAATAGTCCGCAGAACCATTAATGCCTTAATCATTAAGGCGCCGGAATTTCCAGCAGATACAACAGCATCTGCCTCCCCATCTTTGACCATATCAATAGCTAGCCGCATGGATGAATTCTTGCCCGAACGTAGCGCTTGTGACGGAACATCATCTGATGCCACCATATCGGCGGTATGATGAATACGAACATCCCTAAGCGGTGAGTTTGCGTTGATAAAGGGGCGTATTTTCTCCTCATCACCAACCAGAATAGGCGTGATAGATGGATCAAGGCTAATCGCTATTTCGGTGCCAGTAATGATGGCCTGAGGCGCATCATCACCCCCCATAGCATCAATCGCTAACGTAATTTTTTGTGGAAAAATCAATATAAACCCCAATTATATTATTATAATTTATCTTGTTTTCTTTAAATCAGCAAGTTTTCCAAAAGGCCCTGACCTGTCAAAACTGTCATCTTTAACCTCAACTGGTGCCAGATCATCGGCTCGCGGCCATTCAGGCGCCTCTAATGCCAATAATTGAGCAATCGTCTCGCCAATAGGCACCATGCGGTTGAACATCGGCTCCGTCTGCACACTCATCGGGTCAATCAGCTCCTCCTCTTTTGGCGTATCCATGATGGCAAATCGCTCATCAATACGGAAATCCAGTTTTTGCCGAACCGGAGCTTCGGTGACGACACAAGCTTGTGTAATATCAGCACTAGCCTTGCCTTTCATATAGCATGCGTGACCGGCAAGACGAGATAATGTGACCTCACCCTTAATGTGATTAATGTGGAGCCAGCCAAACCGCTCGGCCAAGGCCTGACATATCAAAGCATCAGCATCAAAGCTGAGCGTCAGCGGTTTATTCTCATCAATTTTATCGAATGCAATTATAAGATCAATCATCAGCTTACTTATCCAGATCAAGCGCCGGTTCAATCTGCCCAAGCATGAGCGATTGATCCGTTAGGCTTTTAAGCCGTTTTGCCGCCTTTAGAACAGTCTTTGCCAGTCGGCTTTCGATCCCGCCCATATCGCGGTCACGATAAAGATTACGGATTAAAGCCGCCGCCAATGCTTCGGCGTCATTTTCATCAAAAGCCTTGCTATATGCTTTCAGACGGCCAACAAATGCCGTCGCCATGACTTTGACCTTCTTGCCAACTTTATTCTCACTGACGCCAATTTCATGAAGGCTCAAATCCATATCAGCAAACATGGTGTCGGTTAGCTCTTGCGCTCTGCCCTTGCCTTCGCCGTCAATTTTGGTAAGCCTGTGGACAACCAGCGCAGTCAATAGACAGACAGTATCAAAGCGCCCATCAAAACTATCTTCAATTTGGTATTTTTTATAAATATCAGGATTGCGTGCCGCCTCAGCAATGTGTCTGTAAAGCGTTTCTGCCTCAACACTGGCAGGTCTTGACCAATCAAGGACTTTTTGTCTTAACCATTGCAACATCTATTCGCGCCTTTCATATAAATACGCCTTTATCATGTAAGGGCGCTAAGGTATCAAACAAGATGCAAGGTGGTAGCCAACACTTGCAATAGAATTATAATTGGCTTATTTGTTAGTGAATTATTATCATGAAGATGTAAATGAAAAAACCGATTTATTTAACTTTAGCAATTTGCGTGATGACCATCTTATCGGCTTGCGAAAGCCGAGTTACCCATCATGGTAACAGCCTTGATCCAACGGCGCTTGATAAACTCACCATAGGATCAACAAAACAAATTGAGGTTGAGGCTATGTTCGGCAGGCCGTCAACCCGTGGGGCTTTTAACTCTGGTCGGATATATTATATCTCACAGCAGATGGAAATAGCACCTGGTCAAAAAGCGGAGTTGCTAAACCGAGTTATCGTTATCTTTACCTTTGATGATAACAGAATCCTGGAATCTATTGAATTTCAAGACGAAAACATAGGCAGAACCGTTTTTTATATTGATAGTGTTACCCCTACACCTGGTCAAAATTATGGATTTATTCAACAGATTTTGAGTAATCTGGGAACACCACCTACCCCTCAATAAGTTTATATCATTTCAATATATTGATAATAAAAACCCCCTTGGGACATGCCGCAAGGGGGTTTATTATAGTCAGGTTTTTAAGCCTTGTGGATTAGCTGGCCAATCCAGCAAGCATCAACAGAGCCACAATGTTAATGATCTTAATCATTGGATTCACCGCTGGCCCTGATGTGTCTTTGTAGGGATCACCAACCGTATCACCAGTGACAGCCGCTTTATGCGCCTCAGAGCCTTTGCCGCCATGATGCCCGTCTTCGATGTATTTCTTGGCATTATCCCAAGCACCACCACCAGCAGTCATGGAAATAGCAACATAAAGACCAGTCACAATAGTCCCAAGCAACATAGCACCAACCGCGGTAAACGCCGCTTCCTGGCCAACTGTAACATTGATGATCATATAGACAACAAGAGGTGCCAGAACAGGCAGCAATGAAGGAATGATCATTTCACGGATAGCGGCACGGGTAAGCAAATCAACAGCCGTGCTGTAATCTGGCTTTGCCTTGCCTTCCATAATGCCTTTGATCTCACGGAATTGGCGGCGAACTTCTTCAACAACTGCACCACCCGCACGACCAACAGCCTGCATCCCCATTGAGGCAAAGAGATAAGGCAGCATACCGCCGATCAACAAGCCAACAACAACATAAGGATCAGTCAGACTAAACTCTACGTCAAGCTGTGGGAAATAGCGCTCAAGGTCAGCGATATAAGCAGCAAACAGCACGAGAGCTGCCAGCGCCGCAGAACCAATGGCATAACCTTTAGTAACCGCTTTTGTTGTGTTACCAACTGCATCAAGAGCATCCGTGACTTCACGAACAGAATCATCCAGCTCCGCCATTTCCGCAATACCGCCAGCGTTATCAGTCACCGGGCCATATGCGTCAAGGGCAACAACCATTCCCGCCAGCGCCAGCATTGTCGTAGCCGCAATACCAATGCCATAAATATCAGCATAGACAAACGATACAATGATACCTGCTGAAATAATAATGGCAGGAATTGCCGTTGCTTCCATGGACATAGCGAGACCAGAAATAACGTTTGTGCCGTGACCAGTTTCTGAGGCTTTAGCGACAACCTTAACCGGACGGAAAGATGTGGATGTATAATATTCAGTAATCCAAACCATTAATCCCGTTACAACCAGGCCAACCATGGCACAGATGAAATAATCCATGCCGACATCACTGCCAGCGAAAACATGGTCTATTAAGAAATAAATCGCAATCGCAGACAGCACAGCCGTTGCAATAAAGCCCTTATAAAGCGCGCCCATAATATTGTTGGAGGCACCAAGACGAACAAAGAATGTTCCAATAATAGAGGCAACAATACAAACAGCACCAATACCAAGTGGCAGCAACATGGCGTTCATATCACCCGGCAACTGAATAGTGGCAAGCAACATTGTCGCCACGATTGTCACCGCATAGGTTTCAAAAAGGTCTGCCGCCATTCCCGCGCAGTCACCAACATTGTCACCCACGTTATCAGCGATAACCGCAGGGTTTCTGGGATCATCTTCAGGAATTCCTGCTTCTACCTTACCCACCAGGTCAGCACCAACATCCGCGCCTTTGGTAAAGATGCCGCCACCAAGACGAGCAAAGATAGAAATCAGCGACGCCCCAAATGACAGAGCAACAAGAGCTTCCATCTTTTTGTGAATATCAAGACTTTGCTGTTCAAGATACATGTAGTAACCAGCAACACCCAACAGGCCAAGGCTAACAACCAGCATACCGGTAATAGCACCTGACTTGAATGAAATGGAAAGCGCTTCACCTAGTGAGCGTCTCGCCGCCTCTGTTGTCCGCACATTGGCACGAACAGATACATTCATGCCAATATATCCAGCGATACCTGACAGCACAGCACCAATGACAAAGCCAACAGCAACATAAGTACCCAGTGTGAAAACCAGAATAATGGCAACGACAATCCCAACCAGACCAATGGTCGTATACTGACGATTGAGGTACGCACGAGCACCCTCCTGAATGGCACCGGCAATCTCTTGCATGCGTTCATTGCCAGCGCTTGCGGCAAGAATGCTTTGAGAGGCCCAGACACCATATACGAGGCCCAGCACTCCGCATGCAATGGCCATGTAGACGAAGAATTCATATGACATAATGGATTAGCCCTATTTTGTAATGGGGATGGAAAGGAATCAGCTGAACCCCCAATTGCATCAACTGATCGAAATTTGTATTGACCCTTTTTAACCGCTATTCATCTTAATCAGTCAAAAAGCCGACATGATAAACAGTATAAGATGTTAAAATTTGCTGTTTTATAGTAAAAGCCGCCACTCTGTGCAATGAAAAACCGCAGAAAACAGGTTTCTTCTTTATTATTTATGATGACGCCATCAATTCAGCCTGTCTGAGCTGATGTGCCAGCTTGTCCAGAATGGCTGTAATGAAGCTGGTATCAATCTCCCAACAATCAGCAATTGCTGAATATTCTGATATAATTGTGCGGGCAGGAATATCTGGCGAATGCGTAAACTCAGCAATAGCGGCGCGCAGAATATCGCGCTCAATCTGGTTTAATCGGTCAATCGTCCAGCCCTCACCCAGCAAGGGGATGATCATCGCATCCATGCTGTCACGAGCTTCCTCAACCCCAAACACCAATTTGGTATAATGGCTCTCATTGAGATGCGGTATTTTGAAATCATCGCATAGTCTGGTCATATAATGCGTTTGAAAGCTGGCGACGGTATTCGGCAAATCCTGATCACCTGCCCAGAATTGATACAGCGTCTGAATAGCAGCAATTCGAGCCGCCGCGCGGCGCCGAATAGATGCTGGCCGCAACGTATCTTCATCACTAAGGGCAAAGTCCGGATCAGACATGATTGTTTTTTCCTTGTTCAAACGAACGGTAGCCGTCGATTGTCAGCCCATATCCATCTAATCCAACAATACTCCGCTGAACATTTGAGAGTAGTATCATATTTTTCACGCCCAAGTCATTGAGGATTTGCGCGCCAACACCATAATTACGAATTTCATTACGGCTCGTCTCATCGCCTGCAGCCTTACGCTGGACGAGATCTGATATTGTTGTCGGGCTAGGCTCACGCAACATCACAATCAATCCACGCCCCTCATCAGCGATCATCTGCATGGCTAGCTGTATCTCATTGCCTGTCCGACCAGATAATTGCTCACCCAAAACATCTGTCATGATATTGATCGCATGCATACGCACTAAAACTGGCTCAGGTGAGGATAAATCGCCCTTAATAAGGGCAATATGTTCCGCATAACTGACAGTATTGACATAAACTATCATGCGCCATTTACCGCCAATGGAGGAATTGAAAATAATCTCACCACTACGTTTGATGATGCTTTGGCGGCGCCTTTTCCACGCGATCAAGTCAGCAATCGTGCCGATGCTGATCTGATGGGTTTTGGCAAATGCTTCGAGGAAATCACGATCAGCTAATGAGCCTTCTTCGTTCATGATCTGGCAAATAACCCCAGCCGGCCAGCTGCCAGCCGCTTTAGCCAGATCAACAACCGCTTCGGTTCTGCCCGCACGCACCAGCGTTCCGCCCTCAACAGCAATTAACGGGAATAAATGCCCCGGTGAGACAATGTCAGATGCCCCATAATCAGGATCAGCAGCAACTTTAATACTTTGCGTTCTATCTTTGGCCGAAACCCCTGACGTTATGCCTGATCGCGCTTCGATTGATATAGTGACCGCAGATCGGCGCGGCGAATCAAATAAGCGTTCACTATAATTCAGACCAAGGGTTGTGGCTCTTTCCTTATCCATCGCCAAACAGATCAGCCCACGGGCATGTTTAAGCATGGCGTTGATCGCACTATCATTACAATGCTCTGCCAAAATACACAGATCACCCGTTGTCTCACCCTCATGGTCGTCCATGAGAATAAACATCTTCCCAGCCCTGGCATTCTCCAGTAAGCTGTCTATCGATGATATGGCTAGTTGGTCTCGCATCTCAGCATTCATGTGGACTGACCTCTCATAAACTCAGTCATTTTAAACCCAGTCATTTTTAAATTCAGTCATTCTGGCCACATATCTTGCCAGCATATCGACTTCTAAATTAATCTCAGTTCCGATATCGGCATCAGCCAGTGTTGTATTCGCCCAGGTGTGCGGAATAACCATAATCTCAAACTCGGTGCCGTTAACTCTATTCACAGTCAGCGATATTCCATCAAGGGCTACTGATCCTTTGGCGGCAATAAATGGGGCCAGGTGATCAGGCACATCAAACGCCAGTAAATAGCTATCACCCTCTTGCTCTATCCGCGTCACAACAGCTTTACCGTCAACATGACCTGACACCATATGACCGCCTAGCTCATCCCCAAGCGCCAGCGCTCTTTCCAAATTAATCCGCGCGCCCTCAGACCAATGCGCCATAGTCGTGACATCAATCGTTTCATCAGACGCATCAACAACAAATTGATTGTCACTAGCATCGACCAAGGTCAGGCAAATGCCACTACATGCGATCGACGCGCCAACGGGGATTTGCGTGCAATCCCATGGCGTATCAATATGTAATCTTGCCCCACCATCAGGTTTTCTATTCATGGCAGCAATTGAACCCAAGCCTGTTATTATACCTGTAAACATATTTATCCTTATCACCTAAATAGACATCATGTATTGCGTTCAAAAATATCAACCATATCGTCACCTAACTGCTGCCTCTTGACAGAAGTAAAGCCTCGACCTTCATCTAGCGAAGACAGATCAAGCGCATCAATGGCGGCTATCCCTTCTCCACCAATGATCATTGGCGCCTTTATCCAGATAAGCCGATCAACTAAGCCCTGACGCATCAAAGATGCCAGCAATGTGCCTCCAGCCTCAACCAGAACACTGGTCATACCTTGCTTTGCTAAAACTGACAAGGCATTCATGACATCTGGCCTGCCGTCCTTATCGCCTGCCACGGTGATGATTTTCATGGCGGCTAAATGGCGGGCTTTATCGGCTTTAATATGTTCACTTTGACTGGTTACGCGGCCAGTTATGCAAATGGTCGGAATATCAGCCAAAGACTGCGCTATGTTCGCGTTTGGATCAAACTCAGGATGTGAGGCCATAATCACTCTTACGGGGTGATGATTGACGCCATTTAACCGACAGTTAAGCATGGGATTATCTGCTCTCACTGTTCCCATGCCCGTCATAATCACATCATGGCGAGACCGCAATTCATGCACATATCGCCGCGCATCAGCACCAGTAATCCATTGTGATGTTCCATCTTTGAGCGCAATTCTGCCATCTTGAGATGAGGCGATCTTGACCGTCACATATGGCCGCCCTTGCCGCCGCACCATCAAATATCCAGCCAGCTGACGGCTTATCTCAGCCCCAAGAACACCTGACGCCACCTCAATACCAGCCGCTTTCAGCATAGTTAAGCCCTTACCAGCGACCCGATCATCAGGGTCAATCACGCCAATGACGACACGTCTCACCCCAGCTTTGATGAGGGCATCAGCACAAGGCGGTGTTTTGCCAGTATGGGCGCAAGGCTCTAACGTGACATAGGCGGTTGCGCCCTTTGCCGCCTTGCCCGCATCAGCCAGCGCTAGCGTTTCAGCATGTGGGCGACCACCAATGGCAGTAACGCCAGAGCCAATCAGACCATTATTTTTAACAATAACACAGCCAACGGCAGGATTAGGTGCGGACAGGCCATCGCCTTTGCTGGCCAAAACTAATGCCGACCGCATCCATTTCTGATCATCCGATGAGGAAGGGGAAACCATCAGACAGGCTCAATCAAGTTCATCCTTGACGAAATTACCAAAATCCTTGGCTTCGCGGAAATTTCGATACACAGACGCATAGCGCACATAAGCGACCTTATCAATCTGGGATAATTCTTCCATAACCAGACGGCCAATATCTTGAGTGTTGGTTTCACCATCGCCTTGTGATTCCAATTTACGAACAATATTATTAATCCGTTGTTGCACCATATCTGGATCAATATTGCGCTTGCGAAGTGCAATATTCATCGACCGTTCCAATTTATCACGATCAAACGGTGAGCGTTTATTATTGCGCTTAATCACCATGAGTTCACGCAGTTGCACACGCTCAAACGTCGTGAAGCGCGCTTCGCATGATGCACATTGCCGACGGCGGCGAATGGCGGCACCATCCTCACAAGGGCGTGAGTCTTTGACTTGGGTATCTTGGTGATTACAAAAAGGGCAATCCATAGGCTTAACCTACAAGTTATTGATGAATGCCCTTTTTATACACAAAATCTAGTAAATTGGGAAGGCTTGGCAAAGCTTATGTACTTTTGCCTTCACGGCTTCCTCAATCGCGCTGTTATCATTGCGGTTGCTGGCCAGCCCAT
>MDTB01053804.1_pt1 | contig 12232 bp, 15 predicted proteins | sample 811161 | NCBI WGS metagenome assembly MDTB01 (sample SAMN05326650, study PRJNA326480) | marine metagenome | isolation source: seawater | place: Mediterranean Sea | collected 2009 | reverse complement strand
CAAGAAAGCAGCACCTAAGCGCAAGACTGCTAAGAAAGCAGCACCTAAGCGCAAGACTGCTAAGAAAGCAGCACCTAAGCGTAAGACTGCTAAGAAAGCAGCACCTAAGCGCAAGACTGCCAAGAAAGCAGCACCTAAGCGTAAGACTGCTAAGAAACGCTAGTAACTGTTTAAGTTATGCATTGAAAAGGCCCCTGTTGGGGCCTTTTTTTTGTCTTCACGTTATGTTATCTGAGAAAGAGATCGTATACAGGATTATCGGTCTCAGCATGATAAGTAAACCCTAACTCATCTAAAAATTGTCTGAAGCTGGCACGCTCAACGGGTGGTACTTGCATGCCTGCTAATACGCGACCATAGGCAGCACCATGGTTTCTGTAATGAAACAAACTAATATTCCATTGTGAACCCACAAAGGACAAAAATTTCAATAACGCACCCGGACGTTCCGGAAATTCAAAGCGATATATCAGTTCATCAGCCAACTGCGGCGAACGCCCACCTACCATATGTCTGAGATGGAGTTTTGCCATTTCATTATCGGATAAATCATTAACGGAATATCCACATTTGTGCAATTTATCAATCAGGAGTGGTTTTTGCGTCGGTGCATCTTCAAATTTCACGCCAACAAAGATGTGTGCTGCATGATCATCCGCATAACGATAGTTAAATTCACTAATACTTAAGTTGCCAATGATTTCACAAAACTGAAAGAAACTACCCTTTTTTTCAGGGATAGTGACGGCCAGTAAAGCCTCTGAGCCCTCGCCCAGTTCCGTTCTTTCTGTAACATGACGTAAACGATCAAAATTAATATTAGCTCCACTATTGATAGCGACCAGATTTTGGTTTTTGACTTGTTCGCGCTGCACGTATTTCTTAATGCCTGCTACGGATAGAGCACCGGCAGGTTCCGATACAACACGTGTTTCTTCAAATATATCTTTGATGGCTGCACATAATTCATCGACGCTCACCAGGATAACTTCATCCACACAGCGGCGCGCAATATCGAAGGTGTTTGCACCGATTTGCTTGACGGCGACACCATCGGCAAATATACCAACCTGTTCCAGCACCACACGCTCATCGGCCTGCATTGCGGAGTACAACGTTGAGGCTTCCTCGGGCTCTACGCCAATGATTTTTGTTTGCGGTGAGAAATGCTTTACATAAGCGGCAACACCGGCAATTAGACCGCCACCACCAACGGGTACAAAAATAGCATCCAAATCTTCACTGGCCTGGTCTAGTAACTCTTTACCCAAGGTCCCCTGACCGGCGATAACCTTGAGGTCATCATAGGGATGAATGAATGTGCGACCTGTTGCAGCTGCGATCTGAGCGGCCTGCTGATAAGCCTCATCATAATTGTCACCCGACAGTAGGACTTCAGCGCCCCAGTTGCGGACTGAATCGACTTTAATTCCAGGGGTCGTGACCGGCATAACAATTTGCGCGACTATATTAAGCTTACTCGCAGACAGGGCGACACCTTGCGCATGATTGCCGGCTGAGGCAGCAATGATACCTGCCTGTTTTTGGGTGGCAGAGAGGCTGCTTATTTTGTTGTAAGCACCACGTAGCTTAAAAGAAAACACCGTCTGCTGATCTTCTCGCTTAAGATAAATATTATTATCCAGCTTGCTTGATAATTGCTTACCCAATTGAAGCGCTGACACCTCGGCGACCTCATACACGCGCGTTGAGTTGATTGCTGCAATCATCTCAGTCAAATCAATTTCAGTGTTATCATGCTTTAGGTTTGATTTTTTCACTATATGGTTTAGCCTTTAACTATCCTGATTCATCATCTGTCAGTAATTATTAATACAGTCTTTTATGAGTTTACGCTATGAATAATGACGATAAGAAAAAATTAGCCGCCGAGGCCGCTATCGATCATATCCAAATCGGAGATGTCGTTGGTGTTGGTACTGGATCCACTGCCAATTACTTTATCGATGCACTTGCTAAGCTAAAGTATGACATTGATGGCGCAGTAGCAAGCTCCGAAGCAAGTGCAAAACGTTTACAGAGTCATGGCATACGTGTGTTGGACCTCAACTCAGCCGGTCAATTACCTATTTATGTTGATGGTGCGGATGAAGCGACTAAACAAAGATCATTGATTAAAGGTGGCGGTGGCGCCCTCACCCGTGAAAAAATCGTGGCTAATGCCAGTGATAAATTTATTTGTATTGCTGACGATTCCAAATTAGTTGGCGCTTTAGGTAGCTTCCCCTTACCGGTAGAAGTCATCCCGATGGCACGCAGCAGTGTTGCCCGTCAGTTAGTTAAGCTTGGCGGTGTGCCCGAATTGCGCGAAAACTTTACAACCGACAACGGCAATATCATTCTTGATGTGCACAATCTTACTATCAATGAGCCCATCAAAATGGAATTAGAAATTAGTGCTATGGGTGGTGTTGTGACTGCAGGTATTTTCGCTCTGCGACCGGCTGATGTACTATTGCTGGGTGGCGATCAGGGCCTACAAACAATCTAAGCGATCACGATGAACATACCTTCTTTCCGCAGCCATGTGCGTGCTCAGGAAACGCTGGTCGGCACACTAGTCTCCCTGCCCAGCCCAGATATAGTCGAACTGCTGGCCGCACTCGATGTGGACTGGCTATTTATTGATGCCGAGCATGGCGCCTTTGGACCTGAAACGGTGATCGAGCTGTTACGTGCCGCGCACCAGTGCCCTTGTCTGGTGAGAATCCCGGCAATTGATGAGGGCTGGATTAAAAAAGTGTTAGATGCTGGTGCCGCTGGCATTATCGTGCCTCAAATCGCCACTAAAGCGCAGGCAGAACAGGTCATCACAATGTGTAAGTATGCGCCGCTGGGTAACCGAGGTGTCGGCTTGGGCCGTGCCCATGGATATGGGCAAAAGTTCAGCGACTATTTGCAACATGCTAACGATCACACGGTGATTGTATTGCAAGCTGAAACCGCGTCTATCTTGAACTGTATTGATGACATTACGGCAATGCCAGAAGTGGATGCAATCCTCATCGGCCCCTACGATTTATCCGCCAGTCTTGGGCATAGCGGTGATCTGCAGCATGAGACGGTCCAGTCGGCTATTCAAACCGTGCTGGCAAGTTGTCAGCGCAACTCGACCGCAGCAGGTATCTTTGGCGTTTGTGCGCAAGATGTCGCACCCTACAAAGCGCTCGGATTCAGCCTCCTGACTGTCGGTGTCGATACGCTATTTATCCAAACAGCCGCGCAAGCAGAGATTAGCCTTATTCGCGAGACATAACCTAAGAGTGCCTCTCACTCGTGGGCAGCTATCAATCCAGTCGCCAAGCAATCCTAATAATACTCAGGCATAAAAAAAGGGCCGCTAAGCGACCCTTGTTGAATACTGCAGTGGCGCATGTGATTAGCGCTTAGAGAACTGCTCTTTCTTACGTGCTTTTCTCAGACCCACTTTCTTACGCTCTACTTCACGTGCATCACGTGTTAAAAAGCCGCCCTGACGCAGGGTCAAGCGCAGCTCTTGGTCATATGATAACAATGCGCGCGCGATGCCCAGTTGGATCGCACCGGCTTGGCCATTCATACCACCACCTTTGACACTGATTTTAAGATCAAACTTGTTGTCTAGATCAGCTGCCTGCAGAGGCTGGCGTATCACTCGGCGCGATGTTTCCCGGCCGAAGTACTGATCTATGCTACGTGAGTTGATTTCGATTTGACCGTTACCAGGTCTCAAGAAGACACGTGCTGATGAGCTCTTTCTGCGACCGGTACCGTAATATTGTGTAGTTGCCATGGGTTAGATTTCCAGTGGTTCTGGCTGTTGTGACTGATGATTATGCTCCGGTCCTGCGTAGACCTTCAGCTTCTTGAACATGGCTCGACCCAGCGGGTTTTTAGGCAACATGCCTTTCACTGCTGTTTCGATCGCACGCTCTGGATGTTCGTTTAATAAGTCTTTTAAATTGGTAGATTTCAAGTTACCGATAAAGCCTGTATGACGGTAATACATTTTGTCATTCATCTTATTACCCGTAACACGTACCTTTTCAGCATTGACCACAATAATGTAATCACCCGTGTCGACGTGAGGCGTGAAGATAGGCTTATGCTTACCACGCAAGCGGAGTGCGATCTCCGAGGATAAACGGCCTAGTGTTTTGTCTGCAGCGTCGATGAGGTACCACTGACGGCTGACTTCTGCGGGTTTTGCGCTGAACGTTTTCATTCGGTTTGGACTTATGGATATGTAAATGTAAAGGCGCGCAATACTACTAGAGTCACTGTGACTAGACAAGGCCTCGCAGCGCATCCTGCAAAAATAAATCATCGGGCGAAAAAAACGCGACTTAACTAGCGCTAAGCCGCGTCAAAAATACCACCAGGGGTTGATGGAGGAGTAAACTCAAAATTCAATAATATTTGAATATGCGTATAGTCTAATATTCTTAACTACTTGTCAAGTATCACAACAATACAGGCTGAATTTGCCAATTTTTAGGTGATATTGAGCCTAATCTGGGGGCTAAAGCGTACTAGATCTTCAATCGCTCAACGATTTCACCATTTTCCAGGTGTTTATCGACAATTTCCTTTAGATCTTCGATATTATCGTACTGGTACCAGACTTCCTCCGGATAGACCACCACCACTGGCCCCTCATCACAACGATCCAGACAACCGGCACTGTTAATTCGCACTTTACCCTGTCCCCATAGACCCCGTTGCTTAGTGTATTGCTTGATATCCGCACGTAGCTGTTCAGCCTCATGCTGTTGGCAACAGACACCATCCGCACGCTGATTAATACACATAAACATATGTCGCTTGTAGTAACTCATGGTTAAACCCTAAACTAGTCGAATGACCAGTATAAATTATCTCACCCGCGCGAGCATGGCATGTCCTCTCAACAAGCGCTGATTAAACTCGCCGACCAATGTGTGTTGTGCGGGATTTGTATACCAACTTGTCCAACCTATCAGCAACAACGCAGTGAGGCGGAGTCGCCGCGTGGTAGAATATCACTGGTGAAAGCGTTAGCTGAAGGCAAGTTGCCAGCCGACCCAGTATTACAGCAACATTTGGCTAGCTGCTCGGGCTGTCTCACTTGCCAGCAAGTATGTCCCGCTAAAGTGCAGTACCAGAAAATTCTACTGGGCGGCAAACAGCTCCTCAGCTCCAACATAACTGATTGACTAGTGTTAACACATACCATGCAGAAAAATTATTCATTTGCCGACAAAATTATCTTGGAATTAGATCGCAGCCTGAAAGTATTGGCTAATTCCTCCTCATCACACGCCCAGCGGGATAATCCTGCCAGTACTGTTGCTGAGCCCGAATTAACCGCCCAACAAAGGCAGACCTCCGCGCGCTTAATGCGGGTTAATCATGCCGGTGAGGTGGCCGCACAGGGTCTTTATCATGGGCAGGCATTAACCGCCAGAAATAGTGACACACTGGCCCGCATGCAGGCCTCGGCTCAGGAGGAAACCGACCATCTAGTGTGGTGTCAGCAGCGTTTAAATGAACTCGATAGCCACTCCAGTTTGATCAACCCACTCTGGTATATGGGCTCGTTTGCCATGGGGGTAAGCGCCGGCCTGTGTGGCGACAAGTGGAGTCTGGGTTTTGTTTCCGAAACAGAAAAACAGGTAGAAGAACATTTGAGTGAACACTTGCAACGTTTGCCTGCGGAAGATTCGAAAAGCCGCAGCATACTCAAGCAAATGCAACAAGACGAAATTGAACATGGTGAAGCAGCGCGTAACCTAGGCGGTGTCGATCTGCCCAAACCGATTCCACAATTGATGCAGTCGGTGTCGCAAATCATGAAAGTCGGCGCTTACTGGATATGATGCGGTGGATCTGACCACCAAGACATCATCTGATAGGCCTATTTAACTATGTTCATGCCGTAGAATATTTCTGTCATTTCATTGCGAACTTTCGCTTCGATCAGTTCTTTTTGGGCGGCAGGTAATGCCTCTGCACCATCACCGAATAAGTAGCTCCCCAGGTTAAATTCTTTCAGCATCATTTTGGTGTGAAAAATATTTTCTGGGTACACATTCACATCGATCATTTGGTATTGCTGTCGGGTTTTTTCGCTCAGATATTCCTGAATTGAAGTAATACTATGATCGTTGTAGTGCTTCATGCCATCAGTATCACGGGTAAAACCACGCACCCGATAATCCATGATCACCACGTCCTCGTCGAAGCTATCAATCAAGAAATTAAGCGCCTTCAGTGGTGAGATACGACCGCAGGTGGAAATGTCCAAATCTGCGCGAAAAGTCGAGATACCCCCCTCTGGGTGCGACTCGGGGTAGGTGTGTGCAGTCAGATGACTTTTATCTAGATGTGCAACTACGGTACCCACTCCTGCTGCTGGTTGATCCTGCGGATACGCATTTTCCTCTGAAATCAGCATGGTGACACTGGCACCACTGGGATCATAATCCTGGGTAGCCACGTTGAGTATCGTGGCGCCTATGATGTCGGCCACCTGTGTCAGTACTCCCATCAAGCGCTGAGCGTTATAAGTCTCGTCAATATATTCCAGATACTCATCTCGCTGCTTAATGGTGTTGGCGTAACACACATCATAAAAATTAAAACTCAGAGTTTTGGTGAGATTGTTAAACCCATACAGGGTAAGTTTTGAGTCAGGTTGATCAGTACTCATAGGCAGGCCAGTACTCCACGAATAATGAATGCTAATACGGTCTATTCGGGAAAAACAATTCTTTCAGTTTTTGCCCGGGATCTGGCGCGCGCATAAAGGCTTCACCTACCAGAAAAGTATTAATATCCTGTGCCTGCATGGTCTCAATGTCCTGCGTTGTGTGGATACCACTCTCGGTGACCAGTAAACACTCGGCAGGTACCTTGGCGTGCAATCGCAGGGATGTCTCCAGATCAACCTCAAAACTATGCAAATTGCGATTATTGACACCGACCATAGTGGGCTTAAGTTCCAGCGCTCGATCCATTTCATGTTCATCATGCACTTCGATCAACACATCTAAATTTTGTTGTTTGGCTAATGCATATAAGTCATTCAGCTGCGCTTCATCCAAAGCGGAAACGATTAATAGCAGACAATCCGCACCTAATACGCGCGACTCATACACCTGATAGGGATCAATGATGAAATCTTTACGTAGCGCAGGTAAAGAACAGGCCTTGCGCGCCAGTTCCAGCACAGGCCCACCACCTTTGAAGAATTCATTATCAGTGAGTACAGACAGACAGGTGGCCCCACCCATCTGATAGCTACGTGCAATCGCCATAGGATCAAAATCCTCACGCAAAATACCCTTGCTGGGTGATGCACGCTTGATCTCAGCAATTACACCGGGCTTAGCGGCACTTTTAGCGGCTCTCAACATAGCTTCAAACGGACGCTTAGCATCACCGTCTTTAGCCCACTCCTGCATTTGTTCTAGCGGTACGCGCTGTTGCTTTTCAGCAATTTCAGTGTGCTTGTGGGCAAGTATCTTGGTCAGTATTTCTGGTCGTTGTTGTGCCATGTTATTTTTTCTGGTTAATTCGAGAGTTGTTAAGCTTGCTGTTGGGTAAACGCGATCAGCTGAGTTAATTTGTCGGCGGCGGCGCCACTGGCAAGTTGTTGACTGGCTAGCTCCACTCCGTGCGCCACGCTGTTGGCTAAACCCGCGACATAGATTGCTGCACCTGCATTAAAGGCGACAATGTCGGCTGCTGCACCCTGCTCACCTGCCAGTAAAGCCTGAATTAGGGCAACACTATCCTGCACGTCATGTACTTTTATCAAGTCCAGGCTGGCGCGAGTTAAGCCAACGTCCTCTGGACTGACCTGGTAACGAGTAATGCGCCCAGCATGTAATTCACATACATTGCTCACCGCGGCAATACTGAACTCGTCGAGACCATCTTGCGCATGAACAACCATCACATGTTCGCTAGCCAATGTCTGCAGGACCTGAGCAAGTGGCTCTAACCAGTCATCTGAAAACACGCCTAACACTTGACGTCGCGCACCCGCTGGGTTGGTTAATGGTCCCAGCAAATTGAACAGTGTGCGCACACCTAATTCCTTACGGGGTCCGATAGCGTGTTGCATACAGCTATGATGCATGGGTGCGAACATGAAGCCGATACCGATCTGTTGCACACAGGCGCTGACCTGCTGTGGCTGCAAATCCAGTTTTACACCCAGTGCTTCCAGCACATCAGCACTGCCACATTTACTCGACACTGAGCGATTACCATGCTTAGCGATTTTCACTCCTGCACTGGCGGCCACCAGTGCGGCAGCAGTAGACACGTTAAAGGTACTGGAACCATCCCCACCAGTGCCGCAGGTATCCACCAAATCTGCACTCTCGATCTCGACTTTGCTGGACAGATTCCTCATCACTTGCGCGGCGGCGGCAATTTCGTCAACGCTCTCGCCCTTCATTCTGAGTGCCACAATAAAGCCAGCAATTTGAGCTGGTGTCACCTCACCCTGCATGATGCTGGTCATGACGGCTTGCATATCGGCTGAGGAGAGATCTTGTCTGGCAAGCACTGTACTCAGCGCTTGTTGAATTGTCATAGTCATGGCTGTATCACTTATTTTGCTGAATGAAATTCTTCAACAGGTGGTGTCCAAAGCCTGTCAGTATTGATTCAGGGTGAAACTGCACACCCTCAACCGCATAGTGTTTGTGTCTGACGCCCATGATTTCATCCATGTCACCATTATCTTTTTGGGTCCATGCTGTCACCTGCAGACACTCTGGCAAGTGTGTTTGGTCGATCACCAGAGAATGATAACGCGTGGCTGTAAAAGGCATATCACAGCCATTGAATACATGTTGATTATGGTGGTGAACAGCTGAGGTCTTACCATGCATGATAGCGCTCGCCTGAATGATGTTACCACCAAATGCCTGGCCGATAGTCTGATGACCTAAACATACTCCCAGAATAGGAATATGGCCGCTAAAGTGCTTGACCACATCCAGCGATACGCCAGCTTCATTAGGTGTGCAGGGGCCTGGTGATAGCACGATATGTTCAGGCTTGAGGGCACTGATTTCCTGCAGGTTAATTTGATCATTGCGCACTACTTTGACTTGCTCACCGAGCTCACCAAAATATTGCACTAGGTTATAAGTGAAGGAGTCATAATTATCAATCATCAAAATCATCGTTCATCCTCCACCTGTTGAGCCAGCGCGGCCGCTCTTAACACTGCTTTTGCTTTGTTCAATGTTTCTGTCCACTCATTATCAGGCACTGAGTCATAGACTATTCCGGCACCCGCTTGTACTGAGATTATATTATCTTTGATCACCGCTGTTCGAATTGAAATTGCGGTATCCATATTACCCTGCCATGAAATATAGCCAATCGCACCTGAGTAAACACCGCGCTTGACTGGCTCCAGTTCATCAATAATCTCCATGGCACGAATTTTAGGTGCACCAGAAACTGTCCCGGCTGGGAAGGTAGCACGCAAGACATCCATACACGATTGCCCAGGTGCCAAAGTGCCAACCACATTAGACACAATATGCATAACATGCGAATAGCGTTCAACAATCATCTTATCAGTCAGCTCAACACTACCGACTTCGGCAATACGACCAAGGTCATTACGGCCCAAATCAATCAGCATTAGATGCTCGGCACACTCTTTGGGATCAGCCAACAAGTCCTGCTCAAATTGCAGGTCCTGCTGTTGATCATGCCCGCGCGGACGGGTCCCGGCGATCGGTCTGACCGTAACTTGTTGCTCCTCTTGTCTGACCAGTATTTCTGGTGACGAACCGACTATTTCAAAATCACCCATGTTCAGGTAGTACATATAGGGCGAGGGGTTAAGACGCCGCAAATGGCGATAGACATCGATCGCGTTACCGCTGAATTCAGCATTCAGACGCTGGGATAGGACCACTTGCATAACATCCCCCGCCGCAATGTAGCGCTTAGCTGTGACCACAGCATCCTTGAAGCCCTGTTCACTGAAGCCGGACACAAAATTAAGTTCTGCGACATCATCCTGAGCACACTCGATAGCGGCCAATGACATCGGTTTGTGCAAATCATGCTGAATATTATCGATGCGCAGCTGAGCCTGTTCATAACTATCCTGTTGCGCGCAAGGCGCCAGCACAATAATGTAGACACTGCCCTGCAGATTATCGAATACCAGAAACTCAGTCGAGGCCATCAACATAATGTCGGCACTGGCAAATTCATCTGGCTTATTACAGGGACCCAGCTTGGGTTCAATATAGCGAATCGTGTCATAGCCAAAGTAACCAACTAAGCCACCGACAAAGCGGGGCACAGCCTCAATCTCGGGGACTCTGAATTGTTGTCGATAATGCTCGATCCACTGTAATGGGTCCGCGTGCTCGAAATGTTGCACGCTCTGATCAGCTCGAGTGAGAGTGATGTTATGACCATGCACTTGCAGGATTTCATGACACTGCAGACCAATGATCGAATAGCGTCCCCAGCGTTCGCCGCCTTGCACAGATTCAAACAGGAAACTATGTTTTGTATGGGCCAGTTTTAAATAGGCGCTCAGGGGTGTATCCAGGTCAGCTGCGACCTCACGATAGACGGGAATATGGGTGTAGTTCTGGTTAGCTAAATCTAGAAAATCTTGTTTTTTCATGCAGGTTTCGTTTCATAGTCAATCGATACACGCTGGCATTATTTGACAGCATTTTGCCATTGCTTATCGAATTGCCAATATTGGCGTGAACCTAGAAAGCGCATGATTTATCCGAACAGTTGTATGAGTTGCTTTAATTCATCGATGACTATGGGTTGGTATTCATCGACAGATATGCCGCGATTATAGCCATAGGAAACATAAATTGCACCCGTTCCCGCCCTCACAGCAGTCTCCATATCAGTCTGCGAGTCTCCGATCATATAACCCTGCTGGGGTTGCCCAGCCAGTTGCTCAAGTGCATATAGCAACGGTGCAGGGTGTGGTTTTTTTGCGCTCAGGTCATCACCACATACGAGTACAGGGAAAAAAACATCTAATTTCATTTGCGCCAGCAAAGGCTGGGTAAATTGACGTGGTTTATTGGTTACACAAGCCAGTGCGATATGCTGCTTGTGAAAATACTCTAGGGTGGATAAACAGTCTGGAAACAATTGACTGCGCTTGGCCATATTGTCTTGATATGCGCTGAAAAACAGCGCCTGAGCGGAACTCAGTTGAGCGTCACTAACGCTGTCATGGGTGTGGCGCAAAGCACGCTCCACCAGCTTGGCTGCGCCATTACCAATCCAATTGCGCACCATCGTTTCAGGCACAGACGGGCAATTCAACTGGGTGAGCATCAGATTCACACTGTAAGCAATATCGGGCACACTGTCGACCAGCGTGCCATCCAAGTCGAAACATAACCAGTGGGGACGAGGTCGACTCATCTGAGCAATTATTCTGACTGAGGAATTTGGCTGACTTTAAGCGACTGTATTCAACTCAGCACGCATAGCATCAATGGTGTGTTGATAATTCGTGGTATTGAAAATTGCTGAACCAGCTACAAAGGTATCAGCACCCGCCTGCTTAATTGCCGCAATATTATCAATCTTGACCCCGCCATCAATTTCCAGCCGGATGGCGTGACCTGAGTCATCAATCATTGTTCTCACTTGCTTTAACTTCTGCAGTGATTGTGGAATGAAACTCTGGCCACCGAACCCTGGATTGACCGACATCAACAAAATCATATCCAGCTTATCCATCACATGCTCCAGGTAATGCAGTGGTGTTGCCGGATTGAATACTAATCCCGCTTTACAACCGGCCGCCTGAATTAATTGCAGACTCCGATCTATATGCTCACTGGCCTCGGGGTGGAAGGTAATAAAACTTGCTCCGGCCGCAGCGAAATCCGCAATCAGGCGATCGACTGGAGACACCATCAGGTGCACATCCAGCGGCGCAGTGACGCCATAATCACGTAATGACTGACATACCATAGGACCAATAGTCAGATTAGGGACATAGTGATTATCCATGACATCAAAGTGAATAATGTCTGCACCTGCGGCGAGTACCTTGTCCACCTCCTCACCCAGACGGGCGAAATCCGCCGCCAGAATTGAAGGTGCAATCCAATTTTCCATAGTATCAACCTATATGCATGAATCGAGCGTGCTTGTGTGAGCTACTTTAACGTAGCCAATAATTTTTTGCATGTTGATTTAAGCCCCGGCT
>MDTB01071384.1_pt1 | contig 12233 bp, 10 predicted proteins | sample 811161 | NCBI WGS metagenome assembly MDTB01 (sample SAMN05326650, study PRJNA326480) | marine metagenome | isolation source: seawater | place: Mediterranean Sea | collected 2009 | reverse complement strand
TGGAATTGGTAGACACAAGGGACTTAAAATCCCTCGATAGCGATATCGTGCCGGTTCAAGTCCGGCCCCGGGTACCAAGCTTTTGAGTGAAATATGAAATACTGGCTTGTTGCAACCTACAAAATTAACGAGACCGAAAAAGTAGAAAGAAATCTTTCAAATCAAAACTTTGATTATTATTTACCTAAAATAAAGGTTGTTAAGCCTAGCTCTAATCCTAAAGAGGAAGTACTTTTTCCAGGTTATATTTTTATAAATACTAGGCTTGAAGATTACTCATCAATAAAATACACAAAAGGAATAAAGAAGGTTATAAAATTTGGGAACAACATCCCACATTTGACTGATAATGAAATTAAAATCATGCAATCTATTGAAAAATTATCTCAATCAAAACCTATATCAACAAAAATTAACATAGGACAAGAAGCCATTGTTTCAAATGGTCCTTTTAAAGGCACTTTAGTAAAAATTTGCTCTCTTCCTTCGAAAGGCAGAATCGAAGTGATGCTAACTATGCTCGGGAACTGGAGGAAAGTAAAAATTTTAAAAGAAGACCTAATATTTTAGAAATATTATTTATTTGCAATATTTAAGATGATTTAGTTCAATTATTGAACGGTATTAGTATTTCTCTTTAGAGTTCCTTCGCCGTGCGGTAGCCGTTCTAGCAATAAATAATTTTTTAGATAATTTTCTAATTAATTAACGATAATGAATTCAAATAAATCTGTTTCAGAAGAATTATTTGAGCTGATGCATATTCTTTAACACTACCCAAATACATCTCTAAGACAACTAGCTAAAGAAATTGGCTTAAGTATAGGTAAAGCAAATTATTGCTTAAAAGTTTTAACAGATGTTGGCTTTGTTAAGGAAGTTTATTTTAATAATTCATCCCAAAAATAAAAATATGCCTATACTTTAACGCCCAAAGTATTCAACAAAAAACAGTTATAACAAAAAAATTTATAGCAAAAAAATTATAAGAGTACAAAAAACTCTAGGGATAAACTTAAAAATGATTTTCATCAAAAAAACAAACTACAATATTAACAAAATCACTATAAAAGCTCTTAAAGCATATTGAGCATACATTTTTCCTTCATTGGAATAATTTTAAATTTAATTAATTATAGGTTTATTTCTTGGTAACTTTTAAAAATTAAAACGTATATCTCATATTTATGGCAAATGTTATTGCAGAAATAGGAATCAATTTTGGCGGGCATATAGATGTCGCCAAAGATCTGATATTACAGGCATCAAGAGCTGGTTGTTGGGGAGTAAAATTTCAATTCCGTAACATTGAAACCTTTTATTTAGTTGATAATGAAATAGGAGACGCAATAGTCAGAACTGAAATCGAAAAAAATCATCTGTCATTTAATATGATTACTAACTTGCAGGAATATACAAACTCTCTTGGATTAAAATTTGGGATGTCATTCTTTCGCGAGGAAGATTTAGACTTTTATCTGAGTCATATTGGAGATCCAGATTTTTATAAGGTACCGTCGGCGGAGTGCATGAATATCAGTTTGGTAGATGCCCTATTGGAGCGTAATAAAAAGTTACTAATTAGCACTGGAGGGCACCGAGCACAGGAAGTGATCAATCAATACAGTAATAGTAAATATAAAGACATCATAATTTTACATTGCATTGCTAATTATCCTGCAGATCTAGGTATTCAAAATCTTTCAAAGATCAGGAAGATTGCAGAGACTCATCAGTCTGGATATTCAAGTCATGATGTTGATTACGAAGTTTGTATTGCAGCAATTGCTTTAGGAGCGAAATGGATAGAGCGTCACTTGACTAATGATAAGAATGGCCATGGACTCGATGACTCATCCTCATCGACTGAGACTGAAATGAAGTTAATTTGCAGGTTTGCAAAGTTTTCTGAGGGAATGATAGGGGACCCTAAAAACCCGCCAAACCAGGGCGAGATCTTAAATATGCAAAATCTAGGAACTGGTTTATATTTAGAGCGTAATTTAAAAGCTGGAGAAATTTTAAGTTTAAACGATTGTGTTATAGCAGGCCCTAGAAAGGGTCTTTCAGTTGGTGAATTTGAGAAAACATTCAAAGGTATGGAGATCAAAAGAGATTTAAAAAAAGGTATGCCAATAACTGAAATGAGTTTTAAAGAGCCAATTAAAGTATTGACTACCGAGCAGCTTGTTAGAGCAAAACAAAAAAAGATAACAATACCAGTAAGAATCCATGATTTAGAGATAATACGTGATAATGTTGGTACCGGTTGCTATGAGTTCCATTTATCCTATGAAGAAGTTCTATCAGAAGACATTGAAATAGTTAAGGATATTTGTAAAGCGGATGAGAACTACTCTATACACCTACCCGATTACATTCCAGGCAATAGAATCTTTGATCCTCTTTCGACTGATTTTGAAACAAACCAGCTAAGTAGGAAAGTTTTGCAGAGAACTGAAAGATTGTCTTATAGCTTAGAGCAGCTCACTGGGGTTAGCGTCCCGATTGTGGGATCATTCTCACAGAGAAATGCTATGGGACATGAGGAGTTTTTTGAGAGCCTAATATCTGAAGTTATAGTTAGTTCAAATCAATCAATCTACCCACAATGGCTGCCTCTTAAAGCCTGGTACTTTGGTGGGACTATCAAATTAGATGTTTTTAATAGTGAAGAATATATACAAATGATTGAAAAATATAATATTAAGATCTGCTTAGATATATGCCATGTTGTTCTTTCAGCTAATTCTCATCGCGCTGATTACACTGACTGGTTGGCTAGGTTAATGCCATATTCAGGACATCTCCATGTGGCCGAGGCTATTGGAGAAGATGGAGAGGGTCTAGCATTAGGGACGGGGCTGCCACTTGACTATATAGAAATCCTTGAGAATAAAAATATGAAAGTAATTGAGGTTTGGCAGGGACATTTTGATGAAGGGTATAAATTTAAGCAAGCAGTAAAATACTTATTAGATAAGGACAAATCAAATGTCTAAAGTGCTAATTACGGGAATTACTGGGCAAGATGGAGCATATCTTGCGCATGAGCTTTTAGCTAAAGATTACGAAGTGGTTGGAGCGATTAGGTTAGGGAGTCCTCCAAAAATGGGTAGACTAGACAAGTTAGGTATAGCGGATAAGGTAAGATTGGTCCCAGTGGAGTTAACGGATTTCTCCAGTGCCTCTGCAGTATTAAGGCATGAGAGAGTTGACTATATCTATAACTTGGCTGCACAGAGTTATGTTGCAGGTAGTTTTGAGTATCCTCATTTGACTAGCGAAATCAACTATCAAGGGCTCTTAAATATATTAGAAGCAATTAAAATTGACGGATTAGAGTGTAGTATTTATCAAGCAAGTAGCGCAGAGATGTATGGTGATACCTTAAGTGATCCACAAAATGAAGATACCCCGTTTAATCCAATGAGTCCTTACGCTGTCACGAAAGCTGCGGCGCATCATCTTGGGCGTGTTTATAGGGCTTCGCATGGAATTAAAGTAAGCAACGGCATACTTTTTAATCATGAATCTGAGTTGAGAGGTATAGGTTTTGTTACAAGAAAAATAACATCAGAGCTAGCTTCAATTCGTGAATGTGCGGGCCCGGCCGTCAGACTTGGCAATCTAGCTGCAGTTCGTGACTGGGGGTATGCGCCAGATTATGTACATGGGATGATAATGATCAATGAGGCAAAAATTGCATCTGATTATGTTTTAGCAACTAATACAGTTACTTCAGTAAGAGATTTCTTTAAAGCATCAGCAGTAGCAGCTGGATTTTCACCTGTGTTTGAAGGTGATGGACTGAACGAGCGTTGCATCTGTAAGAACACATCCAAATTACTTTGTGAGGTCGACGAAAAATATTTTCGGCCAAGTGATGTTAGTTATTTAAGAGGAGATTACTCTAAAATTGAAAAAGAGCTCGGATGGTGCCCCACAACATCGTTGGAGACTATGACAGAAAGAATGATAATTTCTGACATTGAAATAGCCCGCTCTGGTTATCCACCTAGCTTTTAAACTTGAGGATATCAAACTTGGATAAGAAAAAATATCTTGTGATAGTGCCTGCAAGAGCTGGGTCAAAAGGAATACCATTTAAAAACTTACTAGAAATAGATGGAAAGTCATTAATAGGTCATGCAATAACAGTAGCTCTCGATTCGAATTTGAATATTGATGTTGTATTGTCAAGTGAAAGTGATCAAATTCTAAAGGAGGGTCTTAAGTATGGTGCGCGACTGCACAAAAGGCCTGAACATCTGGCAACTGATAGCGCAACGACTGTATCTGTTGTTGAAGATGTACTCAAGGACATAAAGTATATCCCTGATTTAGTAATTGTTTTGCAGCCAACGTCGCCTTTTAGGACGAAAGATAATGTTATCGAGGCAGTTCAGCTGGTAAAAAACAATGACTGCGATAGTCTAGTGTCGGTATGCGAAACGGATAATAAGATTCTCAAGGCTTTTCATATAGATAATAATGGTTATGCTAAAGGCATATTCACCAACGAAGCACCTTTTATGCCTAGGCAGTCTTTACCTAAGATTTACAAATCTAATGGAGCAATCTTTATAGTAAAACCTTCGGTAATTCAAACTCATAAACGCCTCTATGGAGAAAAATTAATTACTTATATTATGTCTAAAGAAACAAGCCTAGATATCGATAGCGTAGAGGATTTACGAGGTTTTGACCATAAATTATTTGAAATCCGTTAGCCGATTACTTATGGTTTTTTTAAAGCTGATGAGTATTTTAATGGTATAAGTATTTAAGAAAGATATGCGAGCATCTATTTGTCTATCTGATGCAAGAGATAAACTAACTACAAAACTTTTAATAGAATTTACATTAATCATATAAACGACGGATTGTCGTTTTTCTTTGAGGAAATATCGTGAAGATAAAAACAAGTATATATTTTTGGATCATTAATAAGGTTGTTCCTGAAGAAATGAAGCCTATCTTGAAGAAAATAGTGTATCCGATCTTAGACGGACTGCATTATTTGAAGAATGGATGGAATAGCATGATTCCTCCTCCATCTAAGGTATTTATAGGTACAGGTAACTATTTGAAGACAGGCTCAGAATTCGCAGATTATTTTACCCGTCTAGGAGGTCTTCAAGGTTCGCATAGTGTTCTAGATGTAGGTTGTGGTTCAGGCAGAATGGCAATCCCTTTGACAGATATTTTAATAGAATCTGGTTCCTATGAGGGATTAGACATTGTTCGAGAGGGCATAGATTGGGCATCAAAACGCATTAGCTCAAAGTTCGATAATTTTACCTTTACGCATTCTGATATATACAATGAGCTATATAACCCCGACGGGAAAATCCAGGCAGATAAATATGTCTTCCCATTTAATGATAATAAATTTGATTTTGTCTTTTTGACATCGGTTTTCACTCACATGCTGCCATGCGATTTAAAGAATTATTTAAAAGAAATATCTAGGGTTCTCAAACCTGATGGAAAATGCATGATTACGTATTTTCTACTAAACGATGAATCTTTAGGGCTTATCTCTGATGGGAAGAGTACTATCGACTTTAAATATAAGTATGAAGAGTGCTTGACGAATAATGCTGTAATACCTGAAGACGCTATTGCTTATAAGGAAGACCAAATCAGGACTTTTTACTCTAATTTTAATTTGAGGATATTAGAACCAATAAGTTATGGCAGTTGGTGCAATCGAAACGTCTACCTAAGTTACCAAGATATCGTAATCGGGACTAAAGCTGTTTTGTAGTCCATGCATTTTAATCGATCTTTTTTGCTTTGTTAGCATCTTTTACTAAATGCTTAACTGCATTAAATTAGAAAATGTGTCGCTTTTATTACAATGCTTATTCGCAATCGGATTACCGTTGGCATTATAAGGAATTAACTTTTACGATAAATTAAAATTCAAATATGGTTTTTTATGAAAGAATCTAATGGCAGTTAAAAAGTCTCGTCATATAATTATTGTCCCTAACAAACTGTTAGGATTATTTCTAGATAGTCTTACCTCACATTTAGATGGTGAAGTTTTTCTGGTCGAGGTATCTACCACTCCTTTAATTAAGGCGACAAAATTTCCTTTGAAACGGTTCATTCATAACTCTAACTTAAGTAAAGCGTTGCAAGTTAGAAAGGCAATAAAACATGTACAAAAATTAGTAGCTGGATTTGACACTTCTCAGATTCATTATTATGTGGCTCACGCTTCTCATCCACTCGCTAATTATTTACTATTTAATGCACACGGAAGTTTTAATCTGATCCCTGATGGGGCAATGAATTTCGTTGAAGCAAAAGGATGGAGCGGCACGTGGCGTAATTTTCTGAATGCTCGAATTTTTTATTTATTGTCAGGTTTTTTATATCGTAAACCCTATCCTGATATCTATGGCAGTGGAGTTAAAAGATGGAATAAACGGTTTGTATTATCCGAAAAATACTCTTTATTGCCGAAAGCTGATGAAACTGTTGAGTTAAAAATCAATTCAACTTTTATTAATTCAAAATTAACAGTAGTGCTAGGACAGGTAATCGGAGATGAAAATTTTTGTCTGTATGTAAAACATATAGAAAAAATAATTATTAAAGAAAAAAGTTTTGGACGGCATATTTATTTTCGTCCACATCCTAGCTCAGGGATACCAGCTACGTTGCAGGAAATGCTAATCAGACATGAGGTAAATATAGACGATTCCGATGGGATAGTTGAATCAAATAAACTTGGGTTTAGCAGGTTCGTAGGAATTACAAGCACTCCACTGTTAACGATGAAAATTATTGACCCTCGGAATGAAGCAGTTATGTACCCAAAAAATTTATGGAATTTGGATTCTCAGGTCTACACAAACTGGATATCTAATTTTGAAAAAGTGGGATGCGAAGTTATCTACTTATAAGTTTCCCGTATCCTGGCACCGATTATGTTTGATGAATTCCAGCGTGATATTATTGTTGAAATCGCTAAGTATGCTGACTCTTAAATTTTTTTTGCCGTTATTAGGACGATGCTCTTATTCTATAGGAAATTTTTTATGTTCATGAAATTGCATTTTTTATTTAGTAGATTTCCTTCGGTGCTCCGGTCTAGATTTTGGAAGATTATTTTTATAACTTTTTTTGGAAGTGGTCTTGAGTTGCTTGGACTTGGTTTAGTGATTCCTTTGATTTCTATGTTAGTCGATATCGACGCAGTATTCTCGATTCCTATTATTATTGAAATTAATGAAATGTTAGGAATCAGCAGCCCTATAATATTTGTGATCGTTTCAGTGGCATTGGTTATTTTTGGTTTTCTTTTTAAAGCACTTTATCTTGGCGGTATGACCTTTGCTCAATCACGGTATGTTCATGATTGCAAAGAATTCATAGGCACAGAACTCTTCTCTATCTATTTATCTAGAAAATATGATTTTTATATTAAGACAAATAGTGGCGTCTTGTTAAGAAATTTGACCACTGAGATTAATCAAGCCACGGGTCATGTGCTGCAGCCCTCTTTAATTCTTTTCACGGAACTTTCAGTGGTTTTTGCGTACTTGGCCGTTTTGTTTTTTTTCATGCCGGCTGCCACGTGTATTCTGATAGGAATTTTTCTTTTGGCTTCATATCTATTCAGTAAGGTTACTAAGAAAAAATTTATTGAATGGGGTGGCAGGCGACAAAGATCCGAAGCAGCTCGAATGCAGTCGGCTCAGCAAGGTTTTGGAAGCATTAGAGACCTTATAATCTTTGGTAGGGCTAGTGAGGCAGTAGAGAAGTTTGCATTATATAATCATCAAGTTACATCTGTTGAGGCGAAGCAATATGCCTTGGGACAATTGCCAAGACTATATTTTGAATTTCTTGGTATTTTATGTCTTGGGTTGCTTGTAATATTTTTATTCATAGGTGGAAAAGGTAGCGGCGAGTCACTACCAATATTGGGGCTTTTTGCGATTGCTGCATTCAGAATGATGCCGTCCGGTAATAGAATAATAGGTGCATTTAACTCGTTAAGATATGCGGCTCCTATTATTGATGTTCTACATGAAGAATTTATTGACAAAACTTTGCTGAGAAAAGAAGAGGCCCTTTCGATAAACACTTTTTCGACAATATCATTAACTGATGTGTCATACCAATACCCTGGAGCTAAGTCTAAAGTGTTAAACAACGTGACAGTTACGATAAATCGAGGTACCGTGATAGGCATAGTTGGAGCTAGTGGGTCTGGTAAAAGTACATTAATGGACTTGATTTTAGGCTTACTATTACCTCAAGAAGGAAGCATTAAGATTGACGGCCTTGACGTCATAGCAGGCAAAGTGAATTATAAGTCGCTTTTTGGTTACGTACCACAATCTGTTTATTTAAACGATGATTCTTTACGGAACAATATAGCATTCGGAGTTGCTAGTGATAATATTTGCGAAGAAGCTCTGAATAATGCAATAGATACAGCTCAACTTAGGGGCTTCGTAAAAAATTCACCATTGGGTGATCGAGTATTGCTTGGAGATCGAGGGGCAAAAATGTCCGAAGGGCAGAAGCAGAGAGTCGGAATTGCGCGTGCGTTATACAACAACCCCCAAATATTGTGTTTTGATGAGGCTTCTAGTGCCCTCGATTCAAACACTGAAACTGCCCTAATGGACGCGATTAATGATTTACGTGGTAGCCTAACTATAGTCATGGTGGCTCATCGTCTGTCAACGCTTAGTATATGTGATGAGGTATATGAAGTTAAAAGCGGTTGCGTAACACGTAAAAATATCAATGACATTTATGTCAAATAAAAATTGTCAGAGTTATAGATATGCGCAGGCTAGTTAAAAAATTAGAGTCTTTCTGCAAGTTGTCAAAGTATGACCGAATATCATCGATCCTATATAAACTCGGACTTAACAGGCTTGGCGATGTTTCTCTTGCAATTTTACTTAAGTTGAAGTTTTCAAGATTGACTTTTTTCACCAGTGATAAAAATGAAAAATACTCAAAAGATCTTGAGTTTATCGTTACATCTAGGTTTGATGATAAAATACCAGTCTTCATATGCTGGTTTCAGGGGTTCAATAATGCACCTGATCTAGTTAAACTTTGTCGTAAGAGCGTCTATAAATATTTCGATTCAGATGTTTATCACGTCTGTGAGCTTGATGACGAGAATATCAATTCATTTGTCAAGTTACCAGAGAGTATTTTGGAAAAATATCAAAATGGGGTGATATCCAAGACTCATTATTCGGATATTGTGAGAACGTTAATGGTATATACATACGGCGGAGTGTGGGCAGATTCAACAATGATGTTTTATGCTAGTGTTCCGAGTGAAATACGTAATTCAGAGATATTTTTTTTTAAGATTCCCGACTCCTTTGGTCGTTTAGTTTCAAATCAATTTATCTATGCCAAGTCTGCGGGCAATTCCCTTTTAGGGGAAATGATCGCTGCTCTATACGAGTTTTGGAATGTTAATGATGATGTAGGCAGTTATTTTTTTTACCATTATCTTATAACTGCCATAATTGAAAAACACTATTTGAGAGCTTTTGAAACCATGCCATCTTATTGCTCTACTTTAAATCATGAGCTACAGAAGCTGTTCGATCAAGAATTCGATGATGGCACTTTTCAGGAATGCGTGAAAAAGTCTTTTGTTCAAAAGCTAAGCTATAAACACTCATATATTGTTAAGGAATCCTTTCTTGCAAGAATTTTGTCTGATAATATTTAAATTATCTATACATTTACTGGAATGAAAGTCTGTTCGATATAGCACAACCTGCTTAAGGTTCTCGACTTAAAATTCATAATCGGTTCGATTATCTATTTAAGACAGTATGTAATACTAATAGACTTCCAATAAAAAGAATGGTGGGTAATTTTAAATCTTGCCATTTTTTTTGAGGAAAATATCAATGCATAAACGTTATTTATTTAAAAATGCTAAAAACGCAATACCTATGTCGAATACTTCTGCGATGGCCCGAGACTCCTTCATATTGCAGTCTCGTGACAAATTACAGCCTCTATCGTGTTTCGTTTGTGGTGCCGTTTCATTTCGTTTGATAAGCCAAATTGATAGATATGGTTTTTATTATCCTACCGGAATTTGCAATTGTTGTGGAAATGTACAGCAATCCGAGTATTACAATGAAGCTACACTCACCGAGTTTTACAAAAGTTATTACAGAAAGATATACGGTGGCACTTCTCCCAACGAGCTGCATGAATCTCAAAAATCAGGCAATGGATTAGATATATTTAGGTTTGTAAGCACTGTTTTTACCCCAAAAACTGTTTTAGAAGTCGGATGTGCGGCTGGCGGAATACTTAAAGTGTTTAAGGATAATGGCTGTAAGACGTTGGGATTAGATTATGATGATGACTACCTGCAAGTGGCTAGGAACAACGGTATTCAAACGCACCAAGGTTCTTTGGAGCAATTAGATAATAATGATAAGTTTGATTTAATTATTCTGAGTCATGTTTTGGAGCATATTGTTGACCCAGCTTTGTTCCTTAAGTCGCTGACTACAAAGTTAACCCCTGACGGGGTTATTTATATTGAGGTTCCGTCACTAAACGCTGTTTCAGCTGGGGCTTATAATTTTGATTTACTTACATACTGGCAAAACGCTCACGTGACACATTTTAGCGTTAAATCCCTAACTTTACTTTGTTCCAGAGTCGGGTTGCATAAGGTGAAAATGACTGATTGTATTAGGTCTTGCTGGACTTTTAGCGGAGAGGTAAAAGCCTTAGATGATGAGGCTATGTTGGATTGTTATAATGATTCAGTTGCAATGTTGGAACAAATAGAAACTCAACGAGCTGCTTTTAACTTAAAAAACGTAAAGTTGTTTTTTATTAAATTGTTAATCAATTTGGGCGTATATGAAGTTTTAAGAATGATTTACCGCAAAGTAAAAGTTAATAGGTAAGAAAAATATCACTTCTAGTAAAGCCTATTAACGATTAGGATTTACAGCTTGTTAATAGCTAAGTGCCTAATCTGGAACTAAATCCTTTTAAGGTGGAATAATTTTTTATGTAACAAAAGATAATGTATGTTTTATGAACCATGAATACGTGCCTGATATCTGTGAAGACATGGGATTAAGCAAAGGCACTTCAGAATTTGAACAGTGTGTCCTTAAGTTAATAAATGAAAACTGACCGAATTCTCTTTTACGACTATGCAAGATTTTTTGCGATTTTTGGTGTAATCGCTATTCACTCTTATCAGATAAATAATATCAGTATTATCTCTGGTGAAGTATACAAGTTTGGCAGATTTGGAGTTTTGCTATTTTTTTTAATAAGTGGTTCTACAATTTGGATAACTTATAACTCTATTAGAAAAAAATCAGACAACCCCATAACCGTCTTTTATCTAAGGAGGTTTTTTAGAATTGTTCCACTTTTCATATTTATGGGTATTTATTACTCTCTCACTGACGGAAGCGCTCTTATAGATATTTTTAATCCTATTTCAGGTTTGCATCCAGTAAACCTTAACCTTATCGCTGGCGCATGGTCAATATGGAACGAGATGTACTTCTACTTGATTTTTCCATTATATTTTTATTTTAGAAAATCAAACATTTCACTAGTTCTTTTTTTATTATTTTTTTGTTTAATTTCGTTTTTGATAAATTTAAGACTTTTGGGATGGGATGCGCCAGAACATTACTTAAATGACTTTGATTATTTTAATTTTTTTACACAATTTGTATGTTTTGTAGTTGGAGTAGAATACGCTGCCAAGAACTTCAAAAAAATTATACTTTCAGTTGGTGTATATTTAATCACAGGTCTTATTTTCAAATATTATTATTTTAGTTCTTACATCTTTGTTGCAGACAAAGGAGCAGTTCACTGGACAGCATTAATATCTATTGCCTGCCTGGTTTTCTTATTAATTGTTAAGTTCATTACTGAAAACAAAAGTTTCAATCACAATAACATTCTATCTAGGTTGTTAGTAAGATTGGGCAGAGTAACTTATACGTCGTACATGATTCACTTTATATTGATTGGTATCTTAAAAAATCACCTTTCGAACAATATTGCAGAAATTAATATACTTATTATTGCATTTTTAACCTTCTCTATTTCAGTGATGGCTCAGAAATACAGCGAAGAGATTTGGCAGAATATGGGAAAAAATTTGTCTTTAAGATACATAAATAATGCAAAATAATATACACAATTCAAATCTATTC
>MDTB01056661.1_pt1 | contig 12234 bp, 12 predicted proteins | sample 811161 | NCBI WGS metagenome assembly MDTB01 (sample SAMN05326650, study PRJNA326480) | marine metagenome | isolation source: seawater | place: Mediterranean Sea | collected 2009 | reverse complement strand
TCGGCAATTGACTGAATTGCAATATGCGCGAAATGATATGGCGTTTCAGCGTGGCTGTTATCGGGTTCGCGGAGATGTCGTTGAAATCTTTCCTGCCCATCTTGAAGTCAGCGCTTGGCGCATCTCTCTCTTTGGCGATGAGATTGAAGCGATTACCAGCTTTGACCCATTAACAGGCCAACGTGATAAGGATTTAGACTCAGTTCGGATTTTTGCAAACTCGCATTATGTGACACCTAAGCCAACGCTTCAGCAAGCCACAAAGAGTATCCGCGTTGAGCTTAAATCGCGCCTCAATGAGCTTGAGCAAGGCGGCCGCCTGCTAGAAGCGCAACGGCTGGAACAGCGCACCAATTTTGATCTTGAGATGATTGAAGCGACGGGTGTCTGCAATGGTATTGAAAATTATTCGCGCTATTTATCAGGTCGTGGGCAAGGTGAACCGCCGCCAACATTATTTGAATATTTGCCTCAAGATGCGCTGTTATTTATTGATGAAAGTCATGTCACCGTGCCGCAAATCGGGGCCATGTATAAAGGCGATAGAGCGCGGAAAACAACCTTATCAGAATATGGCTTTCGGCTGCCATCTTGCCTTGATAACAGGCCGCTTAAATTCGAAGAATGGGATGCTTTCCGGCCGCAAACCGTCTATGTATCGGCAACCCCGGGAAAGTGGGAGCTGGAGCAAACTGGCGGTGTATTTATCGAACAGATTGTTCGACCAACAGGGCTTGTTGAACCTGAATGTATTATCCGCCCAACCGAACATCAGGTTGATGATGTGATTGCTGAATGTCGTGATGCTAGCGCCAAGAATCAGCGGGTTCTGATCACCACCCTGACCAAGAAAATGGCAGAAGATTTAACCGAATATATGCACGAAGCCGGGGTTAAAGTTCGCTATATGCATTCGGATGTTGAGACGCTTGAGCGGATAGAAATTATCCGTGACTTGCGCTTGGGCGTGTTTGACGTTTTGATCGGCATTAACCTGTTGCGTGAAGGGCTTGATATTCCTGAATGTGCGCTCGTTGCCATTCTGGATGCCGATAAAGAAGGATATTTGCGATCACGAACATCACTGGTTCAGACCATTGGCCGTGCCGCCAGAAATATTGACGGGCGCGTTATCCTGTATGCTGACAGCATAACCGGAAGCATCGACTATGCCATATCAGAAACCGATCGCCGCCGCGCCAAACAGCTCGCCTATAACACCGCTAACAACATTACCCCAGAAACCGTAAGCTCTCAGATTAAGGATATTCTTAGCTCCGTTCATGAGCGTGGAGATCGTGTCGAAGTATCAACAGAAACGGGCCCCATGGTTGGCAAATCTATGCGTGACACCGTTGCCAGCCTTGAGCAGAAAATGCAAAACGCTGCCGCTAATCTGGAGTTTGAAGAAGCCGCACGGATTAGGGATGAGATTAGACGACTTGAAGCCTCAGAATTGGAAATTGGCTCGGCGCCACAACTTGCCTTCAAACGCCAGCAAAGAAAAAAATTCAAATAATTCCGTAGCTTCGCAAATTGATGAAATTTACTTTAATGATGGGAATGTCCCGTAACTTGTTAACAACGTTAAATATTTGAAACAAAATGGTAATGAATGACGTATTGATCCTTAAATATAATTACCATATTTAGCTCTTGACCTAATGTAACTAGCTGAAATTATTATATTTACATATATATGCCTAATTTTTGTGCAATTTAATGTTTTTCCCAGAAACATCCCATTAGCACTCGACTTGCAAGATATTATCCACAAGCTTATCCACAGATTTAGGGGATGACACTTAACGCGCCGATTCGCAATATAAAAACCGCTCATCAGCCTTGGCAATATATCGAAATTGGCACACATTATGACTATGACTAAGAATAATCAAAATAGCATTACCCCAAACACGGCCGATGCCCCTGATCTCAATCATGGGTTAAAGATCATCCGTGATATGGCAAAACGGCTTGATGCCAGCCCCGGAGTCTATCGGATGCTTGGTTATGATAGTCAGGTGCTTTATGTCGGCAAGGCCAAAGGGCTGAAAAATCGTGTTCTCAGCTATACTCGCGCCAATGCCCTCAGCCATCGCTTAACTCGCATGGTTGCCGAAACCCGAAGCATGGAGATCATTACAACGCGCACTGAGGTAGAAGCGTTATTGCTCGAATCCAATCTTATCAAAACCCTCAAACCGCGTTTTAATATTCTGCTCAGAGATGATAAAAGTTTTCCTTATATCATGATCACGCGCGACCATGAATGGGCACAGATCGCCAAACATCGCGGCGCCCGCAAACGCAAGGCATGGTGGTTTGGCCCCTTTGCTTCGGCTAGCGCGGTTAACCGCACGGTGACAGAATTAACCCGCGCCTTTTTGTTACGCAATTGTTCGGATAGTGTTTTTTCAGCACGGACACGGCCATGTCTGCAATATCAGATCAAACGCTGCACCGCGCCATGTGTTGGCAAAATCAGTCATCAGGATTATCAAAAACAGGTTGATCAGGCTGTCCGTTTCCTTAATGGAGAATCGCGTTCCGTTCAGGATGAGTTCGCGACCTACATGCATGAAGCCGCTGATGCATTAAACTTTGAAGATGCGGCACTATGGCGAAACCGTATCCGCGCCCTGACCATGATCCAGGCTCATCAAGACATCAATCTACCGGGTGAGCTTAATGCCGATATTATTGCCTTTACCAGTGATAGTGGCAGAAGCTGTGTGCAAGTCTTTTTCATGCGTAATGGTTCTAATTTTGGTAATCGCGCCTATTTTCCGCGTCATGATAAGGATGATGATCCGGCGGCTATTTTGGCGGCATTTATTGGCCAGTTTTATGATGATAAACCACCGCCGCCAGAAATCCTTGTCAATCAGACTATGCTAGAGGCTACACTCATTGCTGAGGCGTTGAGCAATAAGGCAACACGAAAGGTCAATATATCGGTGCCAGCGCGCGGCCAGCGGCGCAAGTTAATGGCTATGGCAGAACGTAATTCGCGTGAAGCATTGGCACGTGAACTGACGGCAAGCTCGACCCAGAAGAAAATGCTGGATGCGGTTCAGGAGCTGTTTGAATTAGATGAGCAACCCGGCCGCATAGAAGTCTATGATAACTCACATATTCAAGGCAGTCATGCTGTTGGCGCTATGATTGTTGCTGGCATTGATGGGTTTAATAAATCCTTTTACCGCAAGTTCAATATTGATGCGGATAAAGCAAGCCCTGAAAAACCCGGCATAGGCGGTGATGATTTTGCCATGATGCGTGAAGTCTTAACACGCCGCTTTGCTCGTGCTATCCGCGAGGACCCGGACAGGGAAACAGGCATCTGGCCAGATTTGGTTCTGCTTGATGGCGGTAAAGGTCAGCTATCCGCCGCATTGGAGGTGATGGAAAAACTGGGCATCACGGATGTGCCGCTCGTTGCCATATCGAAAGGTGTTGATAGAAACGCTGGCCGCGAGGAGTTTCATCAGCCTGATAAAGACAGTTTTCAATTACCGAAAAACACCCCTGTTTTGCATTTCTTGCAGCGGCTCAGAGATGAAGCGCATCGCTTTGCTATTGGCGCCCACCGAAGCCGTCGATCAGTAGCTCAGAAAAGCAACCCTCTCGATGATATTCCAGGGATTGGCGCGACGCGCAAAAAGGCCTTATTGACGCATTTTGGTTCGGCGCGCGCGGTTGCTAATGCTGATATTCCTGATTTAATGAAAGTTAATGGCATCTCACAGCATGTTGCTGATATCATTTATCATTGGTTTCATGATAAAAGCTAATACAATGGTAATGTGTTAAGACCAAGAGATAGCCAGTTAGCGGAAAATAGCCAGACCAGAAGATAGCCAGTCAGCGGAAAAATCATGAAACAATTGCCAAATGCGATTACGATTATGCGAGTTGGGATAGCGGTTATTATTCCACTCTTGATCTTTGATGGTCGCATGGCTTTACGGACAACTGCTTTTATTCTTTTTGTCCTCGCCGCTATCACCGACTGGCTCGATGGCTATCTGGCCAGACGCTGGAATGTGTTAAGCGGATTTGGCCGTATGCTAGACCCGATTGCTGATAAATTGCTGATAGTCGGATGTTTGCTTGCCTTAGTCGCGGTTGATAAAAACACACTACCAATTCTATACCCGTCTTTGCTCATCCTTTTTAGGGAGATTTTTGTTTCAGGAATGCGCGAATACATGGCCGATCAAGGCATTACGCTTCATGTCACTACACTGGCAAAATATAAAACCACCCTGCAATTTATCGCCATCGGACTAGCCATGCTGTATCCGCATTTCAGCCATTGGCCTTATGCCATAGAGGTAACTATTGTGACATTTTATCTGGCGGCAATTCTGACATTTTATACAGGGCTGGATTATTTCATTAAGGCGTATCGCCATGTCTGAAACGCAGCTCCCGCATCTGGCGCGGCATCGATTTGTTATAGGTTTAGCCGGATATTCAGGTTCAGGTAAAACAACATTAGCCGAAAAGCTCATCACTAATATCACGCAACGTGGATTTAGCCTTGCGACGATCAAACACGCGCATCATGCCTTTGATGCTGACGTTCCGGGCAAAGATAGCTGGCGTCATCGGAAAGCCGGGGCTAGCCAGGTTCTCGTATCATCAGCCATGCGGCGGATAAAGTTCACTGAAACCCCCAACGGAAATGAGGCTGACCTGAACACCCTTCTTGGTGAGTTATTGCCATCAGATATTGTTTTGGTTGAGGGATATAAAACTCAGCCTATCCCTAAGATTGAGATTTTTCGTGATCAGATGGACCACCCGGCGCTCTATCCAGCCATGCCGGAAATAATTGCTGTGGCGAGTAATATTGCGATTGCCGATTGTCCGGTTCCTGTTCTTGATTTGAACGATGCTAATGCTATTGCCGACTTCATCATAGCCCGGCTACCATCATGACAGATCATCCTGAGGCATTAGCACCTGAACTTGGTCTTGATGCGGCGCAATCGCGGCTTGATAATCTCATCACGCCAATCCAACAAATGGAGGACTGGCCGCTTCATCTTTGCCATGGGGCGATCCTTGGCCAGGATATGGTATCACCGATCAATGTGCCGCCATCAGATACCGCCGCCGTTGATGGTTATGCGTTTCGCCATGCTGATCTGATAGCCAATCTTGAACATGCCCCAGATCATGCTCCAGATCACGCCCCAGATCATGCATTACCAATTTCGGGCAAGGCCCATGCGGGTCATCCCCTAGCCCATGCCTTCATCGCTAAGACCGCTATATATATTACTACCGGAACCCCTATGCCAGTCGCCGCCGACCCTGCCCATAGCCCTGATACGATAGCCATGCAGGAACATTGCAAGCTTACCGAAAAGAACGGCAAAACATGGGTAATACTGCCTAATGCGATAAAGCCTAACATGAACTTTCGGCCAGCAGGAGAGAATATTAGATCAGGCGAGACCGCGCTAACCAAAGGCACCTACCTTGGCTCGGCAGAGATCGGGTTAGCCGCCGCTATTGGCCAGCATACGCTTTCTTGCATGCGAAGATTACGCATTGGCATTCTGTCTAATGGCGAAGAATTGCATGATATCACCACCGCCTCAAGCAGTTCCGCCTCAAGCAATCCAAATGAAGCCAGAGAACATCAGCACGCCGAAGGTCATATTTATGACACGAACCGCCCAATGCTCAACAGCCTTGTTCAGAATGATGGGCATATCGTCCATGATGGCGGCATTATCGCTGACGACCCTGATCAGTTAACCGCCGCCATGATTAAGCTAACAGAAGCCTGTGATGCTGTTATTGTCACCGGCGGCAGCTCTGGCGGGAGCGAAGATTTTGCTCGTGCCGCTATCACAGCCGCTGGCGGCCGCATTGATTTTGCCGGTATTAATATCAAGCCCGGTCGGCCATTTGCCGCTGGCATGATTGACCAGACGCCGATCTTTTGCATCCCCGGCAATCCAGTCGCGGTATTTGTGACCTATCGGCTTCTCGTTGCGCCTGCTTTGCGGCGTCTCGGTGGCGGCAAGCCAAACCCGCCTCTGCGCTTTCCTGTAACATGCGGCTTTGATGCAAAACATAAATCAGGGCGGACAGATTTTATCCGTGTGACGCTGACCAGACAGACGCCAGCAAAAACAGATCACGAATTACCAGTCGCCATGCCGCATGGCCGCTTTGGTGCTGGCGTGCTGACATCTGTAACGGGTGCTGACGGACTACTTGAAATTTCGGACAATCATGGCGATGTTAAAAAAGGTGATATCTGTCCGTTTATTCCTTTTTGAGAGGCTATATGAAAATTCGCTACTTCGCATGGCTAAGAGAACATATCGGCACTTCAAGCGAAGACATTGCCGTTGATCAGACCTACCGCACCGTGTCTGATCTGGTGGTGTTTCTGTCCGCGCGGTCTAGTGGTCATCAAAGCGCTTTATCAGATATGACTTTGGTGCGGGTGGCGGTAAATCATGTTTATGTTGATATAGATCACCCGATTACAGCAGGTGACGAAATTGCCTTTTTCCCGCCAGTGACAGGAGGCTAGCTTGACGATCCGTATCCAGGAAGACGATTTTGATCTGGCCAGCATCTATGCCGAATTGCGTGAGCCGCTAGCCCCACCATCAGAAGCAACACCATCAGAAGGATCGTTATCAGCAGGGGCAATCTCGCTCTTTATTGGCCTTGTCCGCGACATCAATAATGATCAGCAAATTGATGCCATGACGCTTGAACATTATCCCGGCATGACAGAGGCGAAATTAACCGCTATTCGTGATCAGGCGATGAGGCGCTGGCAACTCGGCAAAGCGATTATTATCCACCGCGTCGGCAAGCTTTATCCTAATGATCAGATTGTCTTGGTGGGGGCGACGTCACCTCATCGCCACGCCGCCTGTGATGCCACCGCCTTTATGATGGATCACCTCAAAACCGAAGCCCCGTTCTGGAAGTCTGAGCAAACCGCCGATGGCAATAACAAATGGGTTGCCTCTCGCGACAGTGATATAACGGCGCGTTCGCGCTGGCAGAAAGCCTAATTAGCGCATAAAGTATTGGCTCACATATTATTGGCGAACAAGCTCGGCGAAATGCTCGACGATATTACGGCAATGTGAGCCTGGGTTCATATGGTGATCACCGATCTGTGAGACTGGCGTCACTTCTGCTGCGGTTCCGGTTAGGAAACATTCTTTCGCTTGGGCAAGATCATCAGGCATGATATGGCGTTCAACCACCTCATATCCCATGTCCTTTACCATTCCGATGACTGCTTTGCGGGTGATGCCATTAAGAAAACAATCGGCGATAGGGGTATGTATTTTTCCGTCTTCCATCAAGAAGAAGATATTTGCCCCTGTTGCCTCAGCAACATAACCGCGATAATCCAGCATCAGCGCATCCTGAAACCCTTTGCGCTCTGCTGCATGTTTCGACAAGGTGCAAATCATATAAAGCCCGGCTGCTTTTGAATGAACAGGCGCGCTTTGTGGGCTTGGACGGCTCCAGTCTGAAATATCAAGTGTGATGCCTTTCATTTTCGCATCCAGATCAAACATGCTCGGCCATTCCCAACAGGCAATCGCCACGTTAATGGTTGTATTCTGTGCCGATACCGCCATCATTTCGCTGCCGCGCCATGCAAATGGCCGAATATAGGCATCTTTCAAACCGCTTTTGGCAAGCATGACTTCTTTTGCCTCGATAAGCTCATCATCACTATACGGCAATTCAAAATCGAGCAAATGCGCAGACATACGAAGCCGTTCTGTGTGCTTGCGGCTCTCAAAAATCTTGCCGCCATAGGCGCGCTCACCCTCAAATACCAGGCTTGCATAATGTAATCCATGGGACAAGACATGGGATTTAGCATCACGCCAGTTAACCATCTCTCCATTAAACCAGATATACCCGTCACGATCGTCAAAAGGTACGATATTCATTTTGTTCCACCTTTATAGCTTGTTCATGCTTGATCTTCGCCGCGATTGGCGATAACCATACTGCATAGTAACGACATCCTGAAAATTATGTCAACATGGCTGACTTAAAAAGTTCTCATCACCCCCTTTTTCTTCGTGAAGAAGAATTGCGTTATAGCATCGAGCTGATGTTCTTTGCCTATCGTGACTTTACAGCAGAAGCCGATACCATGCTAGAAAGTTGTGAGCTGGGACGCGCTCATCACCGTGTCATTTATTTTGTTGGGCGGACTCCCGGCATCAATGTTAGTGAGCTTCTGGCCATTCTAAATATTACGAAACAGTCGCTCTCGCGTGTTTTATCGCGGCTGATTGAGGATAACTATATACGCCAGGATCAGGGGAAGACTGATAAACGCCAACGCCTGCTTTATCTGACTGAAACCGGCAGAGCGCTCGAACATGATGTCACCATGATACAAAGGCGGCGATTTGCCAATGCCTTTAAGTCTGTCAGCATTGAGGATGTGAAGGGGTTTATGGCCGTAATGGAAGCTCTGCTTGATGATAAAACCCTGGCATTGCTTCGCCGTGAACCTATGACTAGGATAAAATCCTGACATAATTTGCACTTAAGATTGCCCTACGTCATAATAATAATGATGACCATATTCAGTCTCTGGATGCAATGTTTGGGGAACATATTTCAGGTTTGATGGAGATAAGATCAATGAGTGATACGTGCCAGATTATAAACATCACATTCTAGTCATTGAGGATGATGAACGGCTATTGCATTTGCTTCTGCAATTCCTCAGCAGCAAGGGGTTTAGGGCGACTGGTTCTGGTTCAATCGAGGAGGCACGCGAGCGAATCGAAGGCACATTTTTTGACGCTTATGTCGTTGATGTTATGTTGCCGCAAGAAAGTGGCTTAGATTTTGTCCGCTCGCTGAAAGCCACTGGCTTAATTACCCCATGCATTGTTCTGACCGCAATGGGGGAGCCGGGTGAACGGCTATTAGGGCTTGAAACAGGCGCTGATGATTATATGACGAAACCGTTTGAGCCCGAAGAATTGGTCTTGCGGCTTCGCAATTTATTACGCCGAGCAGATGGCGCAACATCGGAACCAGACCCAGTTTCAGCGACCCCAAGCGCATCTGTTATTCGCTTTGGCCCACATGAGTTTGATACAAATACAGCTCAGCTTCGCACTGGCAATCAGCGTAATGCGCTGACATCGGCAGAGCGCGATTTGCTATCTTGTTTTACCTTGCGGCCGAATGAAATCTTATCACGCGAGCAACTCGCAGATATGCTGGTGAGCCATATGGAAGGCCGTAGTCTTGACGTTGCGGTGGCTAGACTGCGCCGAAAACTAGAACCAAACCCCAGAAAACCTATCTATTTATTGACGGCAAGAGGACAAGGGTGGATGCTTCAGGTTGATATTATCGGGTCACAGGAAAATTGATGCTGGCTTATCTAAAACCAAAAACGCTATTTGGCCGTATGCTGGCGATAATCTTGATCCCATTGATTCTGGTGCAGGTCATCACCGTTGTTGTTTTCTATGGGCGGCATTGGGATAATATAACGCGCTATATGGCGGCTAATCTGGCGGCAGATATTGCGGTTGTTGTTGATCAGGTGTCTGCGTCGCCATCGCCTGCTATGTTGCGTCAGGCCGAAGATTTTGCCAGCAGCTATTTTATTTTCGGAACGAACTGGCAGGCTGGAGGCATTATTCAGCCTAATTCGGCACAGGTCACATCTACCTATGCAGGGCGGCAACTTAATATTGCCTTGGGTGATAAGCTGGATTGGCCGTTTCGCATGGATTTGGATAGTGATCCTGACTTGATCACAATCTCTGTTCAATATCCCGAAGGTGTGCTGCAAATTGAGGCTGGACGAAAACGTATTTTCAGCTCAACGTCATGGCTGTTTATTCTCTGGACAATCAGCACCACCATCGTCATGGCCTTGGTTGCTATTATGTTCCTGCGTGGACAAATCCGTCCTATCCGCCGATTAGCTAAAGCTGCCCGGCAAATTGGATTAGGCCGGCCAGCGATCAATTATCGGCTCGAAGGTGCCACTGAAGTCAGGCTGGCTGGTCAGGCGTTTCAAGCCATGTATAACCGTATCCAGCGGCAAATTTCAGAACGCACAGAAATGCTGGCTGGCGTGTCACATGATCTGCGGACGCCTCTCACGCGGATGAAACTGGCGCTTGCCATGATAGCAGATGAGAAAGCAAGGGCGGAGCTGGAAAAAGATATCGCTGAGATGGAAAATATGATCAATGGATATCTGAATTATGCAAGCGGAACCATTTCTGAAGATGTCGAGATGACAAATATCGTTGACCATATTCAGAATGCCATTGCCCGTGATATTGGCAATAATCCTGCTATCCATTTTTCAGAACCCGATCAACCGCTTCCCGATATTCCATTGCGGCAAATGGCGTTTCGCCGCGCCATTAGTAATCTGCTTAACAATGCGATCACGCATGCCGGGCAATGTTATGTATCAATTACACATCAAGACGGTCTTATCACTATATTAGTTGATGATGACGGTGATGGTATTCCAAAGGAAATGCGCCGCGCCGCGGTGAAACCATTTAGCCGTAATTTAGCTGGTGACAGTAGCACTGGTGTTGGCTTAGGGCTTTCTATCGCGAAAGAGTTTGCAACAACCCATGGCGGTGAGCTTTTGCTCGGAGATGCCCCGGGAGGCGGTCTGCGGGTTCGGCTGCAACTTCCGGTTTAGTGCATTCTGCCGCCATTAGGCACAGCCAGGCTTGGCTCTAGCAACACGACTTCGCCATCGGCATCGGGCAACCCAAGCGTCAATACCTCAGACATGAAGGGGCCAATTTGCCGAGGCGGAAAATTAACAACGGCAATCACTTGCTTTCCGATCAGATCATCTTTGCCATAATGCGCGGTGATCTGAGCTGAGGATTTTTTAACCCCAATGTCATCACCAAAATTGATAGTCAGCTTCCAGGCAGGCTTTCTGGCCTCGGGGAAGTCATCAACGGCTTCGATTGTGCCGACCCGGATATCAACTTTCATAAAATCATCAAAATCAATCGTCATTGGCCTTTGCCTTTTCATCATTCTCAGGCAGTTTGCGAATAAGCCCTAAGGTTACGCCAAGATTTTCACTTTGCTGTAACCGCTTATCCAATAGCCGGACTGTTTCTGCCATATCTGGCGTTTCATCCTTGAGCCAGTCTTTCAGGATAGACAGACATATTCCGGCCAGCCCTTTAGCTCTGATGCGGCCAGCAATACCCTGCCCACCGCCGCCAGTTACCTCAAGCAATTGCGCCATCGCATGCGTCAAGCGATTGACCATAACAAGACCAATCTTAGGGTTTTTAAGTGACGCGGTATTCATCGCACGAATGACAGGTTTATATGGCCGATAGGCTTCAAATCGCTGGATCAAGCCCTCAAAAATCTTTTCCCTGACCGTCGATACATCATCATTTGCAACATCTTCAGCTAAGCTGGACGCCAGATCAGCATCAATATTGGCCAGCCCTGTTTCGACCATATCCAATGTATTATGATAAAGGCAATGGGCCAGATCAGCTTCAACATCTGCGGCGGCAATAATGCCTTCAACCGTCAAGTCAGAAAACACCATTTCAGAGAGCAATGACAGCGCCGCCGAGCCAATAGCACGGCGCACATGGTCAACGGGATGCTGAGACTCTTGTTTCTTTTTTACCATGCCTTTATCACCTAATTTAACGTCACCCTTTATGATTTAGGGTGCGCGCGCCTATTTTCCAAGTTCTTCATTTTCCAAGTTCTTCTGAACGCTTCCGTGCGGCTTCCATGGCCTTGCCCATCAAAGTTATTAATGCATCATCATGCATCAGATGGTCAAGCGCGGCTAATGTTGTGCCCCCCGGACTACTGACATTTTGGCGGAGTTTTGACGGCGGCTCATCACTTTGCACCATCAGCTCTGCGGCACCTCTGATTGTCGTGATCGTCATCAGACGGGCGGCCGCCGCATCTATGCCCATAGCAACAGCTTTGGCTTCCATCGCTTCTTGCAGGTAAAAGATATAAGCAGGGCCACTGCCAGAAACGGCGGTAACCGCGTCCATCAGATGTTCTTCAAGCTCAATCACCTCGCCAACCGATGATAACATAGCCAAGCCGAGCGCGCGGTTTTCTGCGGTTAATTCGGCATGTCCTGATAAAGCCGTAATTCCCATCCCCAGCGCCGCAGGTGTATTTGGCATGACGCGA
>MDTB01235885.1_pt1 | contig 12235 bp, 30 predicted proteins | sample 811161 | NCBI WGS metagenome assembly MDTB01 (sample SAMN05326650, study PRJNA326480) | marine metagenome | isolation source: seawater | place: Mediterranean Sea | collected 2009 | reverse complement strand
GGTAAAGACACAGCTTGTGTTGATGGGCGCATCCAGCACACAGGTACAATCACGTAAGCAAGATCCTATCAGCGGTAGGGTGGGAACACCAAGACCAGCACAGGAGAGTGTGGAGGCGCAGATTGATAGGATCGAGAAGCTTTTGTCCGAGAAAGACCAAGCATATGACTTGCGACTTTATAAAATAAATATAGATATAGCAATACAGAAAAATGTGGGAGGAGAAACACAAGAAACTCAGACGGAGATTCGCGGGATTCAAGGTGTTACGACAGTGCGCACAGTGGGAGATACCCAGGATGTTGGAACCTCTCAGGTGGCCACCTACGAAATTAAATTCGAATTGTTGGGTAATGTTGGTCGGGTTAAATATAGAGACAGAGTGCTCATTCCAGGCTTGATGAAAATTCAGGGACTTCGTATATTAAGAGTGAGCCCTATTCATCGGACAAACATTCAAGGTACGATTCGGAACGTAAGAGAAACTCTTAAAGAATACTCAGCATTTCCCTTTGGGGGCTTTTCCGGCGCCCTAGGCGGAGTACGCCGCGGGAGCGGCCCACTGAGGACTCCACGACTGTCTGTACAGCAGGTGGCTCAAGACTGGGCTCAGAACGGTGTGATGGATTACGATCGACCTATGGCTAGCACTGATATGCAGTATCACGAAATGGTGAACACAAGCGAGCTGTTCCCCTACATGTCTAGAGTTTACCGTAATCCCAAAGACGCATTCGACGCCGATTACCAACACTTTATAAAAAATGGACCCCAGGGTCCGGTATATGTAGCTGTTGGCAAAAACGGAAGAGTAAAAATAACTGGAAATGAAGATATTGTCTGGTTTGCTAAAAAGTCGGGCTTGGAGCAAGTTCCTGTATTTTTTAGTTATCAATTGCAAGTTTAATATGGTGAGAAATATAGCTAAATCGTTGATTGCCTGCGCCCTTCTTTTTGGAGTGGTGGCGGCTTTTACTGTTTTGATCTTGACTGGCAAGTATGAACAATCGAGAGTACCCCCAGTTTCAACACTGTCCTCGCCTCTTAATGTGAGTGGCACCTACTCTGTTTCTCAAAGAAAGGCTATTAAAAAATCCAGATTAAGCGCCGTGAGAGTCTTAGCATTTTCTGGCGACGTAGGTAACGTATCAGTATCTACAGGAACTTATTTTGTACACGGATCCAACCACTACATTCTCACCGTACAGCACGGCTTATTTGAGGCCTCCTGCGACTTGATTCAAATTGAATCTGATGGTGTACTAAGGGATTGCACTGATGTAGTGGCGTTTAATCAATACACTGATTACGCAATATTAAAAGTTGACCCGCTGCTCAACCGTACTCCAATACGCTTCCCACAGGATTTTGTAAAAGGCAAACAAAGGTGGACAAAAACGTTGGCGGCCCTTACTCCAATGCTGTACACGGGATATCCTAATACAATTGGTCCGGTAACTTTAGCCGGCAAAGTTATGGGAATGTCTCAGGACGATTTTGTATATTTTAACTCTTATGCTTGGGCGGGCTCAAGTGGCTCTGGAGTTTTCGACATGAACGGTAAATTGGTGGGCTACATCGTAGCAATAGACGTTGGCCAGACCGAGTACGGTTATGATGTTTTGGAAAATGTTATTTTAGTGGTTCCTAATTATAAGATAGATTGGGCCGTATTGCTTGAGTAGGAGATTTAAGAAATGTCAAAAAAACCCAAATGCCTCTACACAAATGTTTTAAATAGTCTTACTATGTTGGATGAGAAAATATTTGAAATGCAGGCAAGTTTAGCAAAAGTGAGAGAGCTGGTGAACGATCGTTTTGATGTAGAAGACGAAGAGGAATCGCCAACACTAGACGCAACTAGCAACCCCACAGAAACAAAGGTAGACTAATGACAATCGAAGCTAATAATGCGGAGGCCTCAGAGACTCCGACGCAAATAGAGCCAGAGGATTTAAAACCAAAGAAGCCGAGCAACCGGGCACCCCAAGGAATCAGAACTTTTACCGTATGTCGACAACATGATGAGACAGGTGTATCTGGTGAAGGAGTCGTTATCGAGGGGATCACTTTCGCTACCGGTCATACGGTTATTCACTGGCTTACCCCCGCGCCACGGGGATCAATCGCATTTTTTGATGCTTTCGGAGATTTTTTAAAAATTCACATTAAGCCGCACCCTACCAATAAGACAATAATTACCTTTGAAGATGGTGAGCAGACTATTTACGACGGAGGGTAGTTTATGAGTTATAAGTTTACAACTGGAAGCGTACGCCGCGGCGATGTTTTTTATGAAGATGATCGCGACGGCGAACCGACATATATTGACTTTGGACAGGATACTATAACACTACGCCCTAGTGGCTCTCAAATTCTATTTGCCGATGCGGACGCTGTAGGGATTGGCACGATAGCCCCGATATCCAAATTAGACGTTGCAGGTAAAATCGCAATCACGGCAGAAGTCGCAACACCGGCCCAGCCAGCAGATGGAGAGGGTTATATTTATAGCAAGTCTGACGGCAAACTTTACTGGAGATCCTACGATCTCTCTGAAACTGACTTGACTGCCACCGGTGGTGGCGGTGGCTCACCCGCCGGCTCAGATTCCCAGATTCAATATAATAATGGTGGCGCATTCGGTGGTGCTTCGGGTCTTGTATACGATGACTCAAATGCTCGCGTTGGGATTGGAATTACAGCACCGGATTCAACGCTTCACGTTCATCCCGATTCTACCAACAGTGGAATTATAACTATTAGCCAAGCAGATAACTCCGGTGATGCATCACAACTTGACTTATCTAAGGCTAGAGGGTCTGGTGCTTCACCGGCCACAGTCCAAGATGGCGATTTTATTGGTCAGGTTAGGATGGTGGGTTATGATGGCGATAGTTATGATAATTTTGCCGATATATACGTTCAAGCGGCAGGTACGATTAGCACCACTTCGCACCCATCCAAACTCGTTATTAGGACTACCCAGGCAAGTGCCACATCGCCAACAACGGCCGTGACTATAGATGAAAACCAAGATATGACTGTTGCTGGTGCCGTGTTAGGAAAGATGCGCCACATGACACATCATAGATATAATGATGGTTCTGGAAAACTTAAAGAATACATTCCGTGGGCTGGGACATCAGAGCAGCCGAGTCCCAGTTATATTACTATGGGTGTCGCGCCATATAATGGAAGGTTAGTTAAAGTTTTGGTACGCTCTAGTAAGGCCAATCCTACTATGGGCAATACGACTGTAGGTATGCATATTGGAACCGATGGGGTCACGACTTTCAATGACATAGCAGAAGAAACCGTAACCGTAAACATGGTCAGCGCAAATACAACCGGCACATTTAATTTTACAAACGCAAACCATTTTGCAGCGGGTGATACTATAGCGGTAAGTATCGATCCCACCGAAGCGCATGGAAACGTAAATGTTACTTGCGTGTGGGAATATAATATTACGTAATGGAGACTATTTATTATTATGAATGGAATGACTTGGAAAGATTTTGTAGACTCTATCAGGGAAGCCGGCGAGCCAACACCTTTCAAAAGTAAGGCTCAAAAGCGTTATAAGGCCCAACGAAAAAGGAACGACATATATACAACTGGGGGTGGCCACAAAAAACCCTCTTCTGGTGCACCTTTTACCGCGAAAACGCAGCGAGCAGGTACCGACAGGCTACGCTTTGAAGAGGACGTTGAGCCGGAGTCCTTCCAAACACACGAATCCCTGCAACCAGACCTGTGGGTTGATGATAGGTTGTGCCCCCGTGTGCGCCGGCGACTGTTAAAAATTGCCCAAGATTTCATCGATGGCCTCCCGGTGGAAGTAAATATCAAAGATATAACTTTAACGGGTAGCTTGGCAAACTATAACTGGTCAAACTATTCTGATGTTGATTTACATATCATTGTGGATTTCTTGGAAGTTGACGAAAACAGAAAATTAGTAAAATCTTTCTTTGACAATGCGCGCATGAAGTGGAACAATCTGCACGACATTAAAATGCACGGATATGATGTTGAAATTTATGTTGAGGACGATAGGGAGACACACAAATCATCCGGGATTTATTCGATATTAAACGACGAATGGATCAAACAGCCACGTCGCTACGAGAGCAGCATTGACTTTAATTCCGCCCGGCAAAAGGCTCAAGACATTGAGTTTCAGGTCAACATTGTTTCTAACTTGATTACTGCTAAAAAACACAAAATGGCGCTTAAAAATATTGATAGATTAAAAAATAAAATAAGGAATATGAGGCGCGCCGGCCTTGAAAGCCCCAAGCAAGAGTTTTCGGTTGAAAACATAGCGTTCAAAATATTGAGGCGTAATGATACCCTTGGTTATTTAAATGATTTAAAAACCCGCGCATATGATGATATGATGACTGTAGATGAGGAGATTGAATGATACTTGAAGAATTAAAACAGATTGAAGGTCTACCCAACGTATATGCTGGCGAATATGTCTTATATGTTCCTCACAATCAAATTGTCTTATGTGGTGGGCACAGGAATGATGGTGTTATTATCCACGCTTGGAATCGAGAACTCGGATACGTCGAAGGCCCCGCTCAAGAATTTAGAAAGATTAGATATACCCCCGAAGAGCAAGAAAGTGTCAGGCTCAAGCGTAGTAAGTGCAAGGGGTGTGGAAAATAATGAGTAGATTAAATGTTGCCACTGTCGGACCATTCCTTAGAGCATCGAACGCACTAGAAGACTTTGGCTCTAATATATATTTCTCAGCAATTCTACAAGAAACCATCTCTCAACATTTACAGATTGAATCTGAATTAAAAGAAGCGCGAGAAGCTGAAGATGCCGAGAAGGTGCATCAGCTTGAAATGGACCTCGCATTGCTTGAAGGCGCCTACCAACTATCTTCCCTCGCGCAAGCAGACCATAACCAATAAGAGGTATCGTGACTAAAATAAATATCTATTGCTTGTTTGATGGAAAAAACGAACTACATGGCGTGTACTCATCTATCAAAGCGGTTCATCGTGACGCGATCCAGTTGTGCAATAAGGGAACATCTGGCGTCTATATGAGAGAGGGGGGTCAAATGCGAAAGCCCTCTTTAACTCATTTAAGAAACACGTTCAAAGGGGAAATGGATGTAAAGATAAATTATATCTCTGACGCGGCCACGGTAACAATCTTAAAAACAGGGTTGCGAGAATGAAGGATTATTTTATTATATATGGAGTTTCCGATTGTCCAGCCTGCCTCGAAGCACAGGCAGATTTGATGCGGCTTTACCCTGAGAAAGAATATATTTTTGTGAGTATGGACTTCAGCGAAAAATATAGGCAGATTGTTAAGGAAAAATACTCTTTTTATACGTTACCAGTCGTTGTATTCGTAGGTGATCGCGAAGAAACTTTAATCGGCGGTAGGACAGAATTATTTGACTATTGTGAGGCCATTAGACGAAGTTCTCAGGCGCCTTGATATATACTTTATGACCCTCGTAAAAGGATCATATGTTCGATGGGTTTCGTCCCATCATATTTATGAAGCATCAGGTGATGTTTTGGTAGGTTTGGAGCCTATTTATAGATACGGCATTATCTTGGAAGTGTCAAAAAAGAAGCCGGCCTATTTTATTGTTGCATCTTGTGATGATGGCAGGCTTCATATTTTAGATGTACACGAAGATGATGTTGAAATTTTGAGTGAAGCGAAAAATGGCTAATATATTTTTTAATGGTGAAAAGCAGAAGAAAGAGGATGCGATTACCTCGGTCACAGAGCACATCAAAAATTACTGCGATGCCACGATTGGGGTAAAAGTTGTTTCTGACGATGGGGGGAAGATTTTACAAATTGCAGTCGAAGTTCTCGATCCGGCCCTTCCCTTGTTGGAGCAACGGCCCGACTTCCCACTTAACGACACAATACCCAAGTGGAATGGTTGGCGCGCCATCGTCTTGAAAGTTCCAATAGGTTACATATCATTGATTATGGATATTTCCTCCGATTAGGTGTATGCACAGCTATTTAGTGCATGACCACCGAGAGCGATCCACTATTCAAAATAGGTGATTTAGTAACAGGCTATTACGATTACACAGAACATCTTTATTATTCTATTTTTGGTGCTGGTCCCACACGGCTAGCCAATCACGTTGGAGTGGTTGTCGCCATTGATTACGAGATATACTACTTCGGTGACTACATTTACACTGTCCTGTGCGTTGATGGCAATAAAAGATTTTTTCTAGAGGAAGAACTAGCCTATATGTAGACATAGACATTTTCGTACAGAAAGTTCTTGACAACGACAAGCCCACCGGTTATAATTTATATATGGCTGATTGGTGGAATCGGTATACACAACAGACTTAAAATCTGTCGCCCCTTGGGCTTGCGGGTTCGAGTCCCGCATCAGCTACCATTTCTTGTAGGAGGGAAAAATGAAAACACTTATTAAATTTATTGTTATGCCTATTGCGGCATATTTCGGCCTAGGGTGGGCCGCTGATAATCCGATGAAAACCAAATTTTTACTGAATAAAGTGGATAACCGTGTAGAGAGTGGCTATGAGTTTGCCTTGTTTCAATTCAAATCTTTTAGTTCGGAACCGGTGGCCACGGCCGAAAACAAAAAGAACAATCGTAAAAAAAATGAAAGAACAAATTGAATGGTTTAAGAAAGTTTTTGCGTGGGTTAGGGGTATTTACCCCACCACAAAAGCCATCATGAAATACTACAAAAAACAAAAGAAGAAAGATAAGGGCTCTTAGCTCAGTTGGTCAGAGCACGCGGCTCATAACCGCATGGTCGTGGGTTCAAGTCCCACAGAGCCCACCATTTAATAGGAGAAAAAATGATTTATACTGTCATCCACACAAACGAGAGCGATATGTTAGGGACTTACACGTTTGTTTCACATCGCCACGACAAGAATTATGCTTGGGCAGAGTTTATCGAGAAGCACGCAGAAGAAGGCCAGAGCCCAGTTGCGATTGTGCCGGGGAACCACATTGTGTATTTTTCCCAACACATTTCTTTTACACAAGTAGCATAATGAAGCAAGCTAAAGTCAGAAATAGGACTGTGGGGTTCTTCCGTCGTGATGCGGAAGCGCCGTTTATCAATCTAGAAATGTTTGAGACTATCAAAGATGCCACTGGTATACCTCACTATTGGAGAGATAGTGAAGGAAATACCTCGCAGTTTTGGCACGAAGGGGTGATCCCAAAGGGCACCGGAGTAATGTGCAAACATCGCGAGCGCGGAATGAAGCATACGTTTTGGGTTGTAACTGACCCAGAGAGCGATCTTGTGGGCAAAATGTTTATTGTGGGGCACACATTTAAGGATCGTAAAGAGACAACAGACGAAAGGTTTGAATACTCGAATGTTTCGCCTACGCTAAAGTATTCAATTTTAGCAGAAAAACCATTGACAAAATAATTAGGGATGGTTATAATACATATATGCGTTAGTAGCTCAGTTGGATAGAGCATCGGCCTTCTAAGCCGAGGGCCGCAGGTTCGAATCCTGCCTGACGCACCATATACGGGCGTAACTCAGCGGTAAGAGTAGTCGTCTTATATGCGATTAGTCGCTGGTTCAAATCCAGCCGCCCGTACCATTTTATGAATAAAAAGTTTTTCAAAATCACAGGTCGCGATATGCGAATATGCAAACCCGAAGGTAAGGTTATAACATTTTGGCTGGCCTCTGAAACACACGAGCAAGTTTTAGAAATATGCGAGAAAAAAGGTATAATAGACATTGAAGAAGTTATTGATGACACTCACACCAACCCTTGGAGAAAAGAAACATAAATGGGATACCACGATAGAAAACCCCCCGACTACGAAAGAGTAGGGATTGGCGTTGTCAATCCTCTTATGCGAATTGAGAGAAAACTTAGAGAAGTGCAGGATATTTTAGACAACATATCTGATGCTTCAGTTCTGACTGCAAATGATTTGAAAATAAAGATTCAGAGGATTTTAGATGATTAAGGCTGGCTCTCTTGTTAAGTACATACCAAGTCCGTCCGCTATATTCAAGTGGGACACTTATATATTTAAGGACAACAATAAACCCCCTGGTGTTGTTTTACGAGAGATAGACGAAAAAGGTACAACCACCAGAAGGTTTGAGGTAAGGTGGCAGAACGGCAAAGTCACGGAAGAGTGGATTTCATACTTGGAGATTTTTGAATGAACATACTAACAACTTTTATTTTATTGGGGATGGTTGATTCCCACGATGAACATTTTGCAACCGTCGAACTAAGCACCAACCCAGCATCTAATGGAGGCCCCGCAACAGCGGTGATGCCGGTAAGCGCCTTCCCGTGCGAGATTTATGAGGGTAAAGTTTTTTACGTCGTCAAACTTCATGATGATGAAGATGCGACTATTGTTTGCCACAAGGAACGGCCGGATGAAAGTAGGTGATCTCATATCGTTCAAACCGATTGACTTTGGCTTAGAAGATTGGTCAAACCCGTGTATTGTCATGCTGGAATACGACAGCCCCAACGAAGGGCTATGGTCTGTTTGGTGCGATGGGGTTTTTTGCGTCATAGATGACACCAACTATGAAATACTGCACTTGACAAGTTCTTCACTTGACGATGGGGCGGCTGGGTAGTATATTATAACTATGAAAGTCGGTGATTTGGTAAAGCGAGAGAGCGTGCCCTATGAGTTTTCAGAGGTGGTGGTAGAATATGGGGTGGTTTTACAAATGTCAAGAACGGGCCACGAAACCCACTCGGCACAAGTTTTATTTTTAGATGGAACCGCACACTGGTTTGACACTGGGATATTGGAGGTTATAAGTGAAAAAAGGTGATAGAGTTACAATGAGTCCGATGTGGAAATATGAAACCGCAACAGGAATCATTGAAAAAGTTACCACTGATTACGTTATTGTAAACTGGGATGACATTCCCGGTCAGTGGCATTACACAGAAGAGCAAGCGAGAAGATTGGAGGTTATGGATGAAGATAGGTGATTTGGTTAAACTGTCAAGAAATAGCAACTTAACGCCCGTCCAAGTTGGGATTGTTGTTGAGTTGGTTGAGAAAAAATGTTGGCGTACCAATGTCCGCGGAAGAAAGGTGGATTGGAGCAAGATCAAGCCAGAGCCGCATGCGGTTGTGGTGGTCAAGGGAGATCAGCGCACTATTCCCGTTACGGAGTTGGAGCTGTGGAATGAAGGTCGGTGATCTTGTTCGACCCAAATCCTTCCAGTTTCAGGATCAGGTCGGAGTTGTCATCGTGGTTGGGTTTATGGGTGGCATTGGGGTGCGTCTGATGTGTGGCCGCATCGCCACATACAACGAGGGTGCTTTAGAAATTGTCAGTGCGTCTTGACATTCTCTTGACTTGACGTTGAGGGTTGTCGGTGTTATCTTATATTTATAAGGAGAAGAAATGAAACTTTGGGTTTTATACGGAACATACGAGAGTGAGTTATTTAGCTCTATCCATTTGACTGAGAAGGGTTGTGCGTTGGCGGCTATAGCTGATGTGTTGGACTTCTTGGGCGTTGGCGATGAAGAGTCTGCTTTGCAGGTGATGAATGATTGCTATGCGTATACGGAGACTGATGGAAAACAAACGGAAGCGTTTGAGTGGGATCACGGCAAGATGAAAGAAATGAGTAGCAAGGATCTCTGGAAGATTTTTGCCGACTGGACTGAGATCAGTTGGGATCGCATGTCAGATCGTTCCTACTACATCGACGCCACTCCACAGATGGTGCAAGCATGACAGTCGGAAGTTTGGTACACGGTAGGCACGATCCTGCGTATACCGGAATTGTGGTGGAGATTGGGCCAGAAGAAACATTTACTGATCATGAACGCCGCGCATGTCGGGTCAAATGGTTTGATGGTGATGAGACAATTGAATTTATTAAAATGCTGGAGGTGATTAGTGACGGATAAAAACACATTCAAAGATGATATTGAGAGAGCAGAAAGAGCATTACTGATGTTTAGTTGGCTTGGTGCAATTTCAGCTTTGGCAGTTATCGGTTATACTATTTGGAGTTTGGCGTGAAAGTTGGGGATTTAGTGACACTGTCTTCATACTGTTTGCAGAGAGCAGATATGTGGCGCTGGCGAGATATGATATGGGTACAGAAAAAGCCATTGGTAGGCTTGGTTATGAGAATTGAAGAGAATCCGTGGATTAATAAGATTAAATGTTCAGCTAATGAAAAGACATTTTACTATATTAATTGGATGCAAGATGGTCCCGGTAGTCGCTATGGCAGGTCGCACCATCAAACAGATGGCTATTTTCTAAGGAATGACTTAAAGTTTGTAAAGAAAGGAGATTTCAAATGAATGTGAATGAATTTTTTAATGAAGCTGGTGCAACTCGAAACAAGAGAGTGATTTGTGCTGACGGTTTTGAAATGAGCGTACAGGCGCATGCTACAGCCTATTGCTCACCACGCAGGGACAACGCAGAAAAGTACACTTCTGTCGAAATTGGCTTTCCGAGCGAGCGAGAGCCTATGATAATGGAATTCTGCGATGAACCCGGTACACCACTTGACACTGTTTATGGATATGTTCCTGTTCAGACGGTCACTAATTTGATTGTTAAGCACGGCGGTATTGTGGAGGGCGAGGTTCCTCGTGGTGTTGCTCCCATTCCAGCGTTGACATTTAGTTGACAGAATAACGCTTGCGAATCAGCGGCAGTTTAGTTATAATATATAAGAACAAGGAGAAAGAAATGAGTTGGAAACTCAATCAAAAACAATATGCTGAGTTTATTAGAATTTGGCAAAGCAGCAGAACATCTAATGAGGCCCTGAGTCGCCTAAAGGAGAACGATTTTTTCCCGTCAACCTTTGTACCCAAAAATGGGTACCATCGTGGAACAACGAGAGAGATTACGCTTTCTTATATCCAAGGGATTGCAAAAGGATTACGGGACAATTGGGGAGTTGCTAAGATTCCATTAAAAAGCCTTTATTCATCAAGAACACTGGCGGCGCAAACGGCGTCAGATCATCTTGATTTTACCTACCTAACGACTTTGGCAGAAGAAAGTTTGCTTGACGATTAGTTGACAAATTAGGGGTTGCCAATTGTACCATCGGGTGCTATATTATAAGAGTAGAAAGGAGAAAATACACATGGGTTATCGTTCAGATGTTATCTTGGCAGTCGGACCAGAGGTGATGCCTCAGTTTATGGTCACAATGGCAAAGTCGCCACAAGCACGTGAGTTGTGCTGGTCAGACCACGATGAAATGATTAAGGACTATTGCGATACCAAGGGTGCGTTCCTATTTCGTTGGACAGGAATCAAGTGGTACGATTCGTATGAAGAAATCCAAGCCATCCAAGACTTCATTGATTGGTGTGAGAACGCCGTCGTCCATGTCGAGGGCCGGCACGTCGATGCGAGTGAGTATTACCGCTTCGTTCGCATCGGTGAGGAAATGGACGACAACGAGGTTCAAGGATGGGGTTTTGATATACACATTCAGAGAGAAGCAACTTACTAAAGGGAAAATTATGCTTGATTATACGATTATGGAATACGATATTTATAAAAGAAAATATACTGCTATCGGTATTGCCGAAGGCATTGATGGAAAGCAGGCAAAGGATAACTATATCAAAAAGCACGGCTGGGAGCCGCGCGAAGGCATCCACCTGTTTGCCAAGCCGCCACTGTGTCGGTAAATTTTAAGGGCTCTTAGCTCAGTTGGTCAGAGCACGCGGCTCATAACCGCATGGTCGTGGGTTCAAGTCCCACAGAGCCCACCATTCATTGACATTTAGTTGACTTGACATTAACGAAAAATCTTGTTATATTATCTATATAATAAACGGAGACTTACAATGACTAATCAGGCGTTGATTGAAAAGATTAATGAAATAACAAACAGACCAACAATGTCTGATTGGTCATTGGGTTTTTGTGAGAGTATTGTCGAACACCTTAATCGCGGCCGTAAGCTGTCGGATAAGCAATTTGAAGTTTTAACTAAAGTATTTGAACAGAATAGTTTAGATGAAGTTGAAAAGCTAAAAAACTGGTCGGTTGAGTATCGCGAGAAGTATGTTAATGATGCGGTCTTGCTGGCAAAGTATTATACTCACTCAGGGTATTATACGCAATTGGCCTCCGTTATTCTTTCTGGTAACGTGCCAAACTACCGAACATTTTTTAAGATGTACAATAACAAGTATGCTAAAAAGATTG
>MDTB01205710.1_pt1 | contig 12235 bp, 12 predicted proteins | sample 811161 | NCBI WGS metagenome assembly MDTB01 (sample SAMN05326650, study PRJNA326480) | marine metagenome | isolation source: seawater | place: Mediterranean Sea | collected 2009 | reverse complement strand
GTTGGCAATGGAACAGATGCTATTGAAATTGCTCTTGAAAGCCTTGGACTGCCAGAGAACTCTGAAATCATAGTGCCAAATTTCACTTTTCTATCCCCCGCTGAAGCAGTAATTAGAGGAGGTTATAAACTTGTTTTAGCAGATATAGACCTAAAGGACTTCAACGTTTCTATAGAGTCAATTAAATCTCTAATTTCTAAAAAAACTAGCGCAATAATTGCTGTTCATTTATTCGGAAATCCATGCAATATGTCAGAAATCCTTAAGTTAACTAAGAAATACAACATTAAATTGATAGAAGACTGTTCCCAGGCGCATGGAGCAGAGTTCAAAGGAATAAAAGTTGGGAATTTTGGCGATATAGGAACATTTAGTTTTTATCCAACAAAAAACTTAGGTGCTTTCGGTGATTCTGGAGCCATAGTAACAAATAAAAAAAATATATATGAGAAAGCAAAAAAAATTGCGAATCATGGACGAATAGACACTTATGATCATATTTTGGCTGGAAGAAACTCAAGAATAGACTCAATCCAGGCTTTTGTTTTAAATGAAAAAATCAAAAGCCTAAATAAAAATAATCAATTAAGAATAAAACAGGCAAAGTTATTTCTAAAAAAAATAAAAGTTGAAAGAATTAGGTTGATTGAATTAAATTCAAACCAGCATTCAGTTTTTCATCAATTTCCAATTTTGTTAAAAAAAAGAGATTTATTGGCTCAACATCTAAAAAAACTGGGAATAAATACAGGCGTATATTATCCAAAACCCTTATCAAAAATGAATGCCTTTAAAAACTTAGTAAGCACAAACAAAATTCATAGTGAAAATTCAGAATTTGCAGCTAAAAATATTTTAAGCATTCCTATAGGTCCACATTTGAGCATAAAAGATTCAGAATACATCTCTAATGCTATACAATCTTTTGAAAATTAATTGGCTGAGTGGCAGAGTGGTTATGCAGCGGACTGCAAATCCGTGTACGCCGGTTCGATTCCGACCTCAGCCTCCAAAAGTATGAATAGAAAAATTCTAATTTCTGGATCATCAGGTTTCATTGGTTTTCATACGTCTAAATTATTATTGGGTTCTAACTATCAGGTGATAGGGATTGATTCTATGAATAATTATTATGATGTAAATTTAAAAAAATTAAGATTACATAATTTAAAAAAATTCAAAAATTTTAAATTCTACAGGGATGATTTAAATAATTATGATTCTTTAAGAGAAATTTTTAAAAAGGAAAAACCTGACCTTATAATACATTTAGCTGCTCAAGCAGGAGTTCGTTATTCTAAGGTAAATCCAAAATCTTATATTGACTCAAATTTGACAGGGTTTTCAAATATTCTAGAAAATGTAAAAAATTTCAACATTAAATTAATCTATGCCTCAAGTAGCTCTGTTTATGGAAATCAAAAAAATTATCCTTTTAAGGAAAATTTTGAACTCAATCCTCAGTCATTTTATGGGCTTACAAAAAAATTTAACGAGAACATGGCAGATTTATACAGTAGTGAATTTAACTTAAAAATAATAGGGCTGAGATTTTTTACAGTTTATGGTCCCTTAGGTAGACCGGATATGGCTTATTTTAAATTTAGTGAAAATATAAAAAAAGGGTCCCCGATTTTAGTTTATAACAATGCAATGATGAGCAGAGATATGACTTATGTTGATGATATTTGTGAGGGAATACAAAAATGCATTGAATACGAAAACAGCAAACACCAAGTTTTCAATTTAGGAAATAACAAACCAGTTCAATTAAAAGAACTAATTTCTACCATAGAAAATTTCTATGATAAGGAAGCTATCATAAGATTTGAAGAGTCAAATGACGAAGTAAAAAAAACTTATGCCGACCTCACAAAATCAAAGAAATTTCTTAAATATAGTCCTAAAACCTGTTTTGAAGATGGTATGAATAATTTTTTAAGGTGGCACTCAGAGTTTTAAAATTAGCATCATGACAAAAATAAGATTAGGAATAATAGGCCATGGTTTTGTAGGTCAAGCTACTGATGGTGGATTCTCAAAAGTCAAAGACAAATACATAGTTGATCCTAAATATGGAACTTCTATAAATGAGCTAAAAAACTTTAAACCTAACTTTATTTTTATTTGCGTTCCAACCCCAATGAAAAATGATGGTAGTCAAGATACATCAATAGTGATTGATGTATTTTCTAAATTAAAAAATAATTTTCAAGGAGTGCCAAAGATTTTAAAAAGTACAATTTTACCAGATACGCTTGTAAAACTGGCTAATGAACACGATTCGTTGATTTATAACCCTGAATTTTTGAGAGAAAAAAATGCAGATGAAGATTTTATCAATGCACCTTTTATCATACTTGGAGGAAAGAATACTATTTGCAAGGAAGTTGAAAAATTATATAGAGAATATTCAGTATGCAAGACTGATAATTATTTATTTATTGACATCAAAACAGCATCATTGATCAAATATTCTATTAATGCATTTTTAGCCACAAAGGTGTTATTTTTCAATGGAATAAAAGATATTTATGATGAGCTAAATCCAGAAGTAAATTGGGAAGATTTCACAAAAATTCTTGCTCAAGATAAAAGAATCGGAAATTCACACATGTCAGTTCCAGGCCATGATGGAAAAAGAGGCTTTGGGGGAGCATGTTTCACTAAAGATACAGCCGCTTTGATTAACTACTCAAATTCTATAGACATGAAATTTGAATTATTAGAAAAAGTAGTACATTTAAATAATTCTTTAAGAAAATCTTATGAGGAATTAGACCAAAGAGAAAAAGAGCAAAATGTAAATTACGAATTTTTTAAAGATTAGAGATCTTTTTGTCATAAGTATGAATATTTTAGTAACTGGTGGTTTGGGCTACATTGGAAGTCATGTCTCTCTTGCACTTGCTGAGCTAGGATTTAATGTTCACATAATTGATAAAGAAAAAAGAAAAAGAAAAAATTTAGATAAAACAATCCAAGAAACTTCTTCAAATATATTCATACATTATTGTGATATCAGGGAAGAAAAAGAGTTAAATTTATTATTCGAAAGAATTGAAATAAATACGATATTTCACTTTGCTGGATTGAAGTCTGTTCCAGAATCGTTCTTATATCCACAGAAATATTTCAAAACAAATGTTCAAGGAACAGATAATTTATTAAATGCATTTAATAGGTCTAATAAAGGCCTAAAAAAATTTATTTTTAGCAGCAGTGCTAGTGTTTATGGAAAACCAATTTACCTTCCTGTAGATGAAAAACATCCAACTTCGCCAATGAGCCCTTATGGAGAAATGAAAGTAATAGTAGAAGAAAAATTAAAACAAATATTTGAAGAAGAGGGTAATTGGAGTTTTATCAGCTTGAGATACTTCAATCCCGTAGGAGACAAATTAAATTACTTCTATAATCAAAGAAGTCCAAATAAAGTAAAAAATCTTTTTGAAAATATTTCCGATGTGCTTAAAGGAAAAGAAGAAACACTAAAAATTTATGGACGTGACTATGACACTCCCGATAAAACTTGCATTAGAGACTTTATTCACATTGATGATCTTATTTCTGGACACATCTCTGCTATGAATTTTTTAAATGATTTAAACAAGCCCTCCATCAACACTTTCAATTTGGGAACCGGGAAAGGTTACAGCATCCTAGAGGCCATTAGTGTTGTAGAGAATGTCTATAATGTTAAATTAAATTATGATTACTTTGATAGAAGAGAAGGTGATATTTCTATTTCATATGCTGATATTTCCAGGGCTAACAACATACTAAAATGGCAAGCAAAGCATGGTTTAGAGGCAATGGTTAAACTAATTTAAAACTATATCTTTAACATATTCAGCAATAGCAAGACTGCTAGTAACCCCTGGACTTTCAATACCTTGAATATTAATAAGACCTTCTATTCCATGATTTTTTTGGGTCAATATTGAAAAATCTTTCATTTTTTCTCCTTTTTTTTGTATTTTTGGTCTAATTCCAGTGTAGTCGGGATGAAGTTTTGAAGGGTCTAGATTTTTCCAATATGATTTTATTTCTTTTATGAATTTAGATTTAAGCGATTCATCAAAAGAATAATCAATTTCATCTACCCATGACAAATCTGGTCCAAATCTAAGATGACCAGAAAGGTCAAACCCAATATGAATACCTAGCGAAGACTCATTATGTATTGGATAAATTAGTTTTTTGAAAGGATTTTTTCCAAAATACTTAAAATAATGTCCTTTGGCATAATTAATTTTATGAATATATTTATCGCCTAAAAAGCTCATTTTTTTTGAAACGTTTTCTGAATCCAAGCCAGCACAATTTATAAGAAATTTTGATTTAATAGAAAATTCCTCATTAGATAAGCAGTAAATCACAAACTTTCCATTGTTTATGTCAACCCTTTTACAATTTGTATTCAAAGAGATAAGCCCTGAGTTATGCTGGATATCTCCTTCTAGGGCTGTAATTAATTCAGGAACATCTATTATCCCTGTATTTGGAGAAAAGATTCCAGCATGAACTGATAATTCTTTTTCATCAGATTCAATTTCTTTCTTTGTAACTCTCTTTAGTACAACCCCATTTTTTATTCCTTGATCATAGATTGAGTCAATTTTAGCTAGATCAGACACAGAACATGCAACAATATATTTTCCAATTCTCTTATGACTTATTCTTTTTTCTTCAGCATACTTATATAAAAGTGCATTTCCCTCCACGCATAACTTTGCTTTAAGGGTATTATCTTGATAATACATTCCAGCATGTATTACCCCAGAGTTTCTGGATGATGTAGATTCTCCCGATCTGGGTTCTTTTTCTAAAACTAAAACTGATAGACCTGCCTTGGACAAAGACCTTCCGATTGCTAAACCAACAACTCCAGCTCCAATGATAGTTACATCAAAAATACTTACCTCTTAATGAAAAAATATAGTTAAAAATTCTTTTAAAAATAAAGAATTTATTATGTATTATAGCTCATCGAATTAATAACCTATTTCAAAAAATATGCCCAGGTGGTGGAATTGGTAGACACAAGGGACTTAAAATCCCTCGAAGGCAACTTCGTGCCGGTTCAAGTCCGGCCCTGGGTACCAACAAGATGATAGAAATAAAATCAATCTTTGAACTGAAGGAAGAGGATATAGTAAAGCTAATTCAAAAAAGAGAAATTAATAATTTTTCGAGTAAATCTATTTTGAATTCTCTTCTAGAGCTCGATCCAAAGTATATAGATGGCTTTGGTCTTGTTAAGGATAAAGCCCTAATTGGCATGTCTCTTGTCTTCAATAAGACTTTAAAAACAAAACACAAGGTATTTAAAAGTGCTTATTGGGCAAATTTATTTATTGAAGAAAGCGTTAAGAGTCCTTTTCTATATTTAAAACTTTTGAATAAAACTAAATCATTAATAAATGATCAAAAATATGATTTTATTTTTGCTGCTGTGAGGAGAAAAAATCTTGCTTTATCTCATACAAAATCAGGTTTCAAAAAATTTGATGAGAGAAGAGTACTTTTTAAACCAATTCAACCTTTTAAATTTTATTTAAAAAAAAAATCAATAAAAGAACTATTGATTTTTAATTTTTTTGACAAAGTATATTTATTTTTTTTGAAAATTCTTAGTCGTAAAAAACTTGAAATTGAAAATATAATTTTAGATGAAAATAATATTAAAGAATTAAAACCTTTTATTGATTCAAAGATAAAAAAAGACCATTTTTATTACGATTTATCTTTTTTAAAAAAAAGGTTGAAAACTAATATAAATGGAGAGAAGTACAATCTCCTTTCGATTAAAAGCAAAAATGAACTTTTTTCTAGAGCAATTTTTTCAGTTAGAACTTATGAAAATGATATTAATTTACTTACAGTTTTGGATGTTATCTTTTCTAATCAGAGAGAATTGAAATACATTCTTAATGAAATAACTCAGATAGCTTTATCTAAAGGAGTGGATGGAATAATTATGATGAATCAAGATTTAAAGATTAGTAAATTATTTTTTTCGAATTTTTTTTTCCTTACAAATGAAAAATATGAGCTCATGACTTTTTCAAATCCAGATGAAAACTTTTCTTTCAAATCTCTAAATTTTTCTCTTATAGATCATGATGCATTTTGATAAAGGTTCTTTTTTAACTCTAGATTTGGAAGATTTTTCTTATGATCTCTCTAGATCTTTAAATTTAAAAAATTTAAAAACTAGATCTTTTGCTATCAAAAAAGCCATAGATAGATTCTCAGATATATTAGCCAAACAAAAAGGCTCTAAAAATTCTACCGTTTTTACTACTGCTCAGGTTGCTAGAGATCATTCAGAATTAATCTATGATTTATCTCTCCAAGGAAATGAAATAGGATGCCATGGCCTTTTCCATGACAATATTTTTTCTATGAAAAAAGGTGAATTTGGAAAAAGTTTAGATTTAGCAATTGACATCATTGCAAAAGCCTCAAAAAAAGATGTTCTAGGATTTAGAGCTCCTAAATTCTCAATTAGACCTGAAGATTTATGGGCTTACGAGGAAATTTCAAAAAGGTTTAAATATGATTCAAGTTATATTAAAAATGGAAGTGATATCAATTTAAAACAATCTTTCGAAATGAAATTCAAAAATTCAAAATTAATTGAATTCCCTGTATTTTCTTCAAAAATATTAAATTTTTTTCCTTTTAAAATAATTGGTGGAACTTATTTAAAGTTATTACCTTTAAGAACAATTTTAAAAGAAATGAATAAATTAATAGCTAAAGATATTATTCCGGTGATTTACATTCATCCATATGAACTTTTGTGGGAGGATGAGTTCTGGCTTTCAAGAAAAGATTTGAAGGAAATTGATTTCACTAAAAACTTATATTGGCAGATAAGACAGAACCAATGGTTAAAGTTTGGGAACAAATCCTTAGTAAGAAAATTAAAAAAAATTCTAGAATTATTCCCAAATTTAGGAAACTTGAAAGATTCTTCCTTTATTTAAGCGGAACTCCCAGTATCTACAGTTATCTCTGTTCCATTTATATCTGAAGCATCATCACTTAAAAGGAAAAGTACAACCTTTGCAACTTTATTTGTTTCGGCTAGCTTGCTCATGGGACTTCTTCTTAAAATACTTTTAAGTTTTTGATCTTCAATATCTTTCGTCATATTTGTTTGCATGTAACCAGGAAGAACACAGTTACTTGTTATATTCATTTTTGCAGTTTCCCTGGAAAAAGATTTATTAAATCCAATCAAGCCCGATTTGGTAGCTGCGTATACAGATAAACCGTTAAATCCTGTTTTCCCAATTATAGAAGAAATATTTATTATTCTCCCCGTTTTGTTAAGCATCATTGACCTGAAAGAATATTTAGAAAATACAATTGACGCCTCAAGATTTACCTTAATGCTCAAGCTAATTTCCGATTCGTGCATAGTAGCTAGAACTCCATCAAGGCCTACTGCTGCATTATTAATTAATCCATATAATGATCCATGTTCTTTAGTTATTTTCTTTATAAAAGGCCTTATCAAGGAAGTATCATCTAAATCCAATTCATAAAAATGAAAAGATTCAAAATTTTTTTCTTTTATTTTTTTTAAATCATTATTGAAATTTCTACCAGTCCCTATGACCAAATATTTTTCTATTAATAAATTTTTAACCAGAGCCTGACCAAGCCCACCACTAGCTCCAGTTACCAAAACTACTTTCTCCATAATTTACCCGATTGATTAATTTTTAGATCTTCAATTATTTTAATATCAAAAGGAACCATATATTTTTCAAGATTTTTTAAACAGTAAGTTCTTATTCTTTTTTTGAATTTCTCTTTCTCTGATTGTGATAATTTTTTGTTTGGCACAATTTCGGCTGAGACAATATATCCAGTAATTGAGTTTTTTTTTGGTTTAACTCTAACCAGCCCAACATTTTCTATTTTAGAAATAAGATCTTCGACTTTCTCAGGATATACTTTGTTACCTCCAATGTTTATTGATCCATTTTTTCTTCCAATAAAATAATATCTATCATCAATTAATTCCACCATATCTCCAGTTTTGACGAAACCAGATCTATCAACTAATTTTTTTTCTTTAACATAACCCGCAGACATGCCTTCTGACTTAATAAACATCTCTCCTTCTGATGAAACTTTTATGCTCGTGGACTTTTCATTATTTGAAACAAAACTTTTTGGGAATCCTGCTTTTCCATCGGTAACGGAAAAACTGGATCCAGCTTCAGTTGAGGCATATATGTGAGAGATATTGGAGTAACTAAAATTCTTTTTAAGTATATTCAATAATGTCTGATTAACTATTTCACCACCCAGTGTAATTTGCTTTAAGTTTAATTTTACAAAAGTTTTATGCATCAAAAACTTTTTAATCATAGTAGGAGTTGCCGAAATAGCATTGACTTTTTTTTCTATAAAAAAGTTAATATTTTCTTCTAAAGAGTGATTTTCTGAAGAAAAAATAAGTTTTGAATTGGACAGTAAAGCCGTAAGTAGTATTTGTAATCCCGCAAATCTTGAAATTGAATAAGTAAGAACCCAGTTATAATTTTTTTTTGCATTTTTAATCTTATCTATCAAGCTTTTATAGGAATGTTTTACTAATTTTGGGGTTCCAGTTGTGCCGGAAGTACATAAAATCCATTCTGTATCATTACAATATTCTAACTCCGCATCTTTTTTTGAATTGATTTCATCTACCTTAAAATATTTTACAAATTTATTTTTTTTAATCAAAAGTTCGTTATCTACCAAAACGTTCTTTACTTTTGCTTTTCTGAGTAATTCCTTTTCCTCTTCTTCAGAGAAGTCTGATGGCAAGATTAAAAGACTTTTTACTAATCCATCCAAAATAGGAATGAATATTGCCGAATTTAAATCTTCAGAAAACTTAATTGCTATTTTTTTATTTTGAAAAGAGCTAAGAAAATAAGAAATATTTTTTTTAATTTTAAAAAAAGCGTCTTTATTAATTTTTCTAGATTCTGATATAAAAAATTCACTCTCGTTATTCAGAATAATTTTTCTTTGTAGATTATTCAGTTTTTGATTCTGAGTAATCATCATATATCTTCAAAAATTCTTCAAAAGTAGTTGGATAAATTGCCTCTTCAAGCTCACTAAAAGGATCATAATTTAATTTATCCTCCAAAATAGATACTAAAACAGCAAAACCAAGCGAATCTAAACCTGTATCAAGCAAGATGTCATTATTTTGGATATTTTCTTTAAGTTTGGAGTCAGTAGCCTCTGCTGCTTCTAACATTGATTCTAGAATTAAATTTTTAAGTTTCATCTTTATAAACAGGATTTAGAAGGTATTATAACTGCTTAAAATCAGATAAATACTTTAAATACATTCCATATTCCCTTTCCATGAAAAAAATTTTTCATATTGCAGATATAGATTCCATAGATTCTCCAGGAGGCATCGAGAAAGTAATAAAAAATTGCATTTTATATTCGGAAAATATTGATCACACATTTATCAAAAAAAACAAAATAATTCATAAAAATGTGTTTGGAAAATCTCTGCCTGATAAAAGAAAGTTATTGGAATACATAAAAACTAACAATGTTTCAGATATTCATTTGCATGGATCAACACCATTCATTTGGAGATCTATCCAAATTTTGAAAAAATTAAAAATAAATATTTTTTTAACTCCTTTTTTTCATGAACCATCGTCAACGAATAGACCTTTATTAGCTTTTATAAATTATATTTTTTTATACATTTCCATACTTTCAAAAGTAAATGTGCATTTTTGTACTTTTTATGAAAGAAACCTCTTTAAAAAAATTGATAAAAAAAGAGTTAGCACTTTTCCTCCTTTTTTTAAAACTGATTCATCAAACGAACACTCATTAGACCTTGAAGAAAAAAAATATATTTTATTTGTTGGAAGAGACGACTTTCATAAGGGCTTTAATCAATTTCTTGAAGTCTCAAAAATATTTCCAAAAGAAGAGTTTATAGCTGTTACCAAGCTGAGAAAACCATACACTTTGAGTAATAATTTAAATGTAGAGTCTCAAATTCCTAACGAGAAATTAAAAAAAATTTATTCGAAGTCTAAAATCTTAATTTTTCCATCAGCCTATGAATCCTTTGGGGGCGTTTTTTTAGAAGCCTTGTCTAATGAAGTTATAGTGATAGCATCTGACAAAGTTTTGGGCTTAGAATATTTTCAAAATAATAAAAACATATACACGTATAATTACAAAAAATTAACTAAGGCGAATGTTAAGCAAATAGAAAATAAGTTGAGCTTTATTCTTAATAATAATATTAGTTTTTTAAATCGTAAAAATGATAATCAAAAGAATACAATTCCATTAAATGAACACGTAAATAATTATAATTCTTTCTATAATTTAGTATGAAGTTCTTAGTAACCGGCAGTTCAGGCTTTATTGGCAAAAAATTCTACGACTTTCTCTTGAAGGAGCATGGCAAGGAAAATGTTTTTTTTGCTGATAAAAATAGTGGTTGTAATTTAATCATCCAAGAAGAAGTTGACAACTTACCTGATGTTGATTACGTAATTCATTTAGCAGCTCATAACGGAACAAAATATTTTTATGACTCCCCCCTGTCTGTGATTGAAAATTCTACTGTACCTACATTGAATCTCATAAAAAGATATGCTGGAAAAGTAAAATGTTTCATTTACGCATCGACATGTGAGATTTATGCTGACGCTACAGAACAAGGTTTAGCTAATATTCCAACTGCTGAAGATACTCCTGTTTTATTTAATAATTCAGAAAATCTTAGGTGGAGTTATGCGGCATCAAAATATTTAGGAGAATTGGCCGTGCTTGCTTCAAAGAAAGAAAAAGATCAGGATTATATTATTCTCAGATATCATAATATTTTTGGAGAGGATCAAGTTGATCATTTCATACCAGAATTTGCTGAGAGAGCTTTGCAAGGAGATTTTTCTCTCTATGGTTGGAAAAACACAAGATCCTTTTGTTATATCGATGATGCGATAAGGGCTTCAAATAGCTTGATGTTTTGTAAAGATGCCAAAAATAAAACAATTCATCTTGGAAATGATGAAGAAATAAGTATTAAAGACGTTGCGACAAAGATTTTAAAAATTTTAAATATAAATGGCGAATTATTATTAAAAGAAGCTCCTGATGGAAGTGTTTCAAGGAGATGTCCAGATATATCCTTGATGAAAAGACTTATACAATATCAACCTGATTTCACTTTAGAAGATGGCTTAAAATTAACCTTAAAGAAATACTTATGAAAATTGGAATTATAGGCTCAGCAGGAATAGTAGGAAATGCATGCAAAGAAGGCTTCAAATCAATAGGAAATGAAGTCATGGAACATGATTTAGTTTTAAACTCTTCAATAGATGATGTTTTGAAAGCTGAAATAATCTATATTGCTGTTCCTAGCCCTTCAAAAGAAGATGGATCATGTGATACCAGTATTGTTGAAGGTCTGATAGATGATTTATCTATAAGAGAATTTTCAGGGATTATCGCGATAAAAAGTACTGTTGAACCAGGAACTACAAAAAGACTAATAAATAAGCATTCTAAAAAAATTTGTTTTGTCCCAGAATTTCTTAAAGAAAGATCAGCTAAAGAAGATTTTATTAACCATGGGACTTTGATAATAGGTAGTCAAGATGAAGATGCAATTGAAGCAGTTTTAAAAAGCCATGGTAAATTGCCTGAAAAAACTATATCTATGGAACCTACTGAGGCAGAAATGGTTAAATACTTCCACAATGTTTTTAATGCTATGAGAGTAGTTTTTGCCAATGAAATTTTTGAAATTTGTCAAAATGAATCTATTGACTATGAAAATGTTCTTTTAGGAGCTCTTGAGAGAAATGATTACTCAGACAGCTATCTTAAGGTCAATAAAGATTTGAGAGGTTATGCTGGAGTCTGCCTTCCTAAGGATACGAAAGCATTAGCTGCATATTGCAAGTTAAATAACTTGCCTTTAAATCTATTTAAAAATATAGATGAGTCGAATGAAAGATTAAAAAAAACTGTCTTTGAGAATATGAGAAAATCTTAGATTCTAGAAATATATTTTTTTATAAATGTCTTATATCAATCTTTTAAAAAAGTTTTATCAGGGACTTTATCCTTCAGTAAGGTTATCTCTTAGATATCTTGGTATTACCTCACTTGCAAAAAAGATATTAGTTTTGAATTTAAGATTTTCTCATAT
>MDTB01015768.1_pt1 | contig 12235 bp, 13 predicted proteins | sample 811161 | NCBI WGS metagenome assembly MDTB01 (sample SAMN05326650, study PRJNA326480) | marine metagenome | isolation source: seawater | place: Mediterranean Sea | collected 2009 | reverse complement strand
CGCGGACCGGTGCGTGCACCACCACAACTACCGCACGACCGCCAAACCCGCCGGCTACCAGCAGCTCACCAACAAGGCGTGGATCGCGATCCACCTCGAGTCCGCGTGCGGCGTGATTGAGAAGGTGACGGGCGAGAAGTTTCACGCCAAGGAGATCAAGAGGGCGGCCGAGGAGCGCGTGGGGTGCAAGAACGAGCGCGCCTACTTCTACGACGTCAAGAAGCACCCCTGGCCCATCGTGACCACGAACGTCGACGAGGCTACCGGCTGCGTCTCTCAGGTCGCGCTCCCCGAGGCGGAGCTGCAAGATGCCATGCTGAGCCGCATGCGGTGCCTCTGGATCGAGAAGACCGCGTACGAGCGGGTCGTGTCGGGTGAGGAGTACGAGACGCGGACCAAGCGCTACGACACCCTCAAGATCACCTCGCACGGACGCACCTTCAACTTGTTCCAGCAGGTGCAGAAGGACTCCTGGATCGGCTACGCGGCGCTCCGCCAGAAGCCCTTCGGCATGTTCTGTGGCATGCAGAACGCGCTCCTCGTGCCCTCGAAACCCTCCGAGCTCACGGCCGATCACTTCCTCGAGGGGGTGGACTACGACCCGGCCGACCACTTCAACCTCGACTCTTACCTCGCCAACTACAACCACAGCTGGGACCAGGTGCCTCCGCCACTGCCGCTGCAGTACAACCTCTTCGCGTTCCGTAACGACTGGGACGACGAGTATGTGGACAATGCCCTCGAGGCCCGCATGCTGCCACCCTCCGACGAGATGGACGAGGGCGATGACTCCCCCGCCGACACCCTTTACGACGAGGGTTCGACTCCCGCAAAGTCTCGACGCTCACCAGAGCCGGGCGGGGACATGACAGAGGCCAAGCGGCCGCGCTACGAGATCGACATCAACACCGACGACGAACTCGAAGAGGCGCGCTGGGATGCTTTCCTGTACCCGGCCATTCACTCACAACCCATCCCCGCCTGACAGGACCTCCTTTTGGGGGGCTACTGAGGTCCAGTCCGTCACCGCGTTCTTGGCGACCTTGAGTTGTGGCCAGGCCTCGGACGCGCTGTGTGCCTTGATCATCTTACTCAACTTCGCCTTGTCGAACTTGACCTTCGACGGCGCGGTGATGTCGATGACGGCCTTCCCGACGAGCTCGCGCCCCTCGAGTGTCGGTTCCAGCGAGATCTCGACCTCCGACGCACAGCTCTCGATGTCGGCGTGGTGTGTGAGTGTCTCTATGTTCCCTCTGTGGGAGAGGAGATCCGTGAAGAGTGACAGTAGCCGCCCGGCCGCCTTGTCGTACGCGTCCACGTCGTAGTCTTCGCCAGTGTACACGTGGATGAGGTAGGAGCTCAAAGCGGACATGTACTGCAACTCTTCTTGGAAAATGAGTACGCGAGTGCACCAGCGAACACTGCGCCGATGGCAAACGAAATGAGTAGCGCGTAGGCGGTGTCAGAAGCATCCGGTGGTGCGAAGTAGGGTGGGAAGTCGAGGGGCGGCATCTCCGGGATCGGCCCCAGCTCCCCTGCGAACTGTTTCGACAGCTTCGGGGGCTCGGGTACGGGTGCATCGGGGTGGGGCAGCACTTCGCTCTTCACGGTGGGGAGCGCCATCTTGTCATCGACCTCGGAAGGCTCGTAGTGGTGGACCATCTAAACTGAACTGAGAAATTGTTACTACCATCCCGGACCGTAGAATCTGGTCGGACCCGAGTAGATGTGGGGCCCGATCCACTGCACCTCCCGCTGGTACCTACGAACGTCGTGCCATCTGTAATACGCCCGCAAGGCCCACATACCTACGATGGCGAGCGCAACCTCCCGTGGCAAGCCCCTGCGCGTGATGAGGTACGTGAGGAGGAGCCCCCTGAAGGTGGCGATCTGTGAGTACGTCAGCATGACATAGGTCCCATCGTAGAACATCGCAACCGGATCCTCCATGATGTCGTCAAACCATGTCATACCAAATCGCGCTTAGAACTTACGACCCCATGCGCGTCATCTGCGCCTCGAGTATGCCCGGTTGTGCCGTCTTGCGCACGTACGCGCGGATCACTTCGTCCCAGTTGTCCGACGGGTAGAGACGGATGTCCACGTAGGGGTTCTCGTTGTCGGTGTAGAAGGGCAGCCCCGCGTTGTCGAACAGCTTCGTGTCCAGTCCGAACTCCTCCTTGGCGTGCTGGAACCGCCCCGTGCCCTTGAACATCTGCTCGAGGATCGAGCGCATCCGCATCGTGTCGATCTGCACGTAGCTCCAGTGGTTGATCGTCACGAGCGCGTGGAAGTGGGGCATGTGGTAGGTGGGGCCGATCTCGACGCCGACGTCCACATCGACCGACTCCACGTGCGTCTGGTAGGTGTCGAACAGGTACGAGTTGCCATCCGTGCCGCCGTAGAAGCGCGTCGTCTCCTTGCGCGGCTTGTCGATGAACGTGAGGTGCTTGGATGCCACGGAGTCGGGCGGGCCTCCTGTGGCGCTCACGCGCGTCCCGAATCTGACGATCTCGCAGAACCACTTGTCGTTGCCGAAGAGGGCGCGAACGGCGTTGGCCATCTTCTCCATGACCCACCGCGCCTCCTCTTCCGACCGGATGCGCCGGTGGAGCGAGTAGGTGATGAAGACCCGCGACTGTGTCAGCCTGCGCTTCTGGAACGCCACGCGCCCACTCTCTTTCGTTTGCTCCACCCCCCTAACCCTAACCCATTTGCCATTCTTGTACTCCAGGATGTACCCGTCGCCGCGCCACTCGGTGAACTCGGGCGTCTCCGTCTCTAAGCCGAGCGCACCCTTGCGGTTGCAGCGGTAGATCACCTCCTTGTAGGCCTCGTCGGGTGTTTGGAAGCCCTCGCCGGTCGCTGGGTTCTTGACGAGATGCGGCGCCTGCAGCGTCTTCACCCGCAGGCAGTTCTTCCACTCACCGTCCGTCCAATCGCGCCACTCGTCGCGCGTCATGTTCGAGTCGAACTTCTTGACGCTCGTCTCGGGGTCGAGCGAGAACGCGTGCTGCCGTGACATCTCGAATTGCGCGTCTCGCAGCATGTCGAAGAGTGCGCGGTTGTACTCTCCGAGACCCGTAGCGGTGATTGGGCACTGCTCCTCCGTGCCTGCCTTCTTCTCCCACACGTCCTGGAGCCATTGGAGGAACGTCTCCATGACCTTCACGCCGGCCTTGATCTTCGCCTCGTCCCCCGCCGCCCAATTCTTCGCATTCTCCATTCGGTTCTTCCCCTTGCTCCAAGTCTTCTGCACGTTGACGGTACACGACACCACCTTCGTCAATGGCCCGTCCGCGTTCTCGAGTTGGCAGTTGCGCATCTTGAGGTACTTGGCGGCCGCGTCCATGTGCATGTCAAACTTCTTCTGCAGCGCCTCATTCGTCAACCACCGCCCCTCCGGCTTCCAGAGCTGTTTGAGCTTCTTCCAAATGGAGATAGGCTTGTTCACGATGTCCAGCTTCTTGTCGTCGTCCAAACCCAGGGATGCGGCCACCTGCGAACGAGATCTGGGTGCTCGCCCTCTCACCTCACGTGACTCAGGCACGCCCTGGTGGTGGAACAGCCTGTCCTGCGACGTGTTCAGGTAGATGAACCACGGATCGAAGAGGCTGCCGTCTGCGAGCTTAAGATCCTTCATGCCGATCCAGAAGGTGTCAGACATCATTTCGGGGCGCGTCTGTGCTTGTCGGAGCATCTCCTCGGAGGCGGTCGTGTTACCCGAGCGGATGTAGAGTTTAGGGGCCGCGTCGAGGATGAAGGCGCAGTCGCGACACGTGTTGCCGTACTTGACCGATCGCATGAGGCGGTACTCCTGCATGCCGTACGCGACCGATGACCGCTTCGAGCGCATCGCCCCCTGCACGAGGAGGTACTTCGCATACTCCGCCTCGGGGTCGTACACATGGTTGATGTACTCACGAAACGTCCAGTAGTTGCCCACGTCGTAATCGGTTCGGTTGCGCTGCCCAGCCCTTGGCATAAGCTCCTTCCGCTTGGTCCACTCCTCGCAAAGCGGGTTCTCGTCGCTGCATGCTTCCCTAGGCTTCACCTTGCGCACCGGTGGCTGCCCTGGCGACTTGGCGTAGCCTAGCAGGAAGATCTTCGTCGCCCAATTGTGGAAGCCTCGCTCGTTCACGGGGAGCAGCGTCTCGTCCTCGCCGTCGTTGGCCCCCGCGAGGTTCTCCTCGGGCACTTGCTGCTTCTTTGGCACGTACGCGTCGCTCCAGAAGTCCGGGTCGTGGAAGGGTCGAGGTGCAATGCGCATGTCCGCGTCCCCCTTCGCCCCCCTGCGCCAGTACGAGTGGGGCCAATGTCTTGTGCCCGGCACAGAGCGCGCGTAATGAGCGAAGTTCGATTTGTACTCGTAGAAGGGCCGTGAGCAACGCGTGCAGCCGGCGCAGTAGGTCTCGCCATCCTTGAACACAGAGTGCACCGGCTGGTACGGCAGGTACTCGAAGTGCCAGGGGGTCTGTAGCCATTGAAGTACCGTCATGGGGGCGACGATCTTCTGCACATCCACTGCCGGTCGGTCGGCCTCCACCTTTTCGCCCCTAAGCAGAAAGCGTTTGCCCTCCGGACCCTCCGTCGTGACGCCTGCCTTCGTGGCCTCAATCTCTCGCTTGTTGGCGGCCGTATCGCTGAACACTGGAGGAAGTAGTCGCTGGGTGCTGCGTGTCGGTTTGCCGACCCCCGTCGTGCAGTCGTGCTTGCATCGTGTCCTCGTAACCCACGTGCCCTCCAGCATGCCCATTCGCTTCTCCTGGTCGGTCAGCTTCACGTTGTTCCTGCCGAGTGTGCCTGACTCGTCGTGGTAGATGCTGAGGATGCGCCGCATGTTCTTCCTGAACAGCGCCCTCTCATCTGCGGTCAGGCTGGCGTCCGTCCTGTAGGCGTCCAACCGCGCGTCGAGGATGCTCTTGCCGTTCGCAAGCTTCTTCACCTCGCCAAACGTGTTCTTGACGCCGATGATCTTGTGCGGGTTCTCGTGCCGGAGCAGCGTGTTGGCCATGCTGCCGTAGAGGAACTCGTAGTCCTTCTGCTCGTCCGAGGTCATCGTATCGTACTCGTACTCGTGCTTGTTCTCCATGTACACATCTCTCGGGGCCCACGGCGAGTGGTTGAGGCTGAAGAAGTGGTGGTTGCCACTCGGGTCCTTAGCTCGATGTGCGGAACCGAACGGCAAGACCTTCTCGTCGTCCGTTAACTCGTTTATCCCCGCCTTGAGTTCTTTCGAGCTGTTCCGGTTAGCGTTGTTTTGCAGCGTCACGCCAACGTCGTCATCGAGCATCTCGGCTGCTGACATTGCAACCGGGACGCCACCGAAGTCAACGCCCGCGTACAGAACCAAGTCACTGTTGACTGCGTTCGACTCGTCGGTGGTCTGTTGTTCTTCCCCATCGTGAGCCTCGTCCCTGATGCCCTCCTGCGCGGGCTCCTGTGCACGGGGCGGTTGACGGGTGTGCTCAGCCTCCTCCTCGTGATCTACCGCCGTCGCGTTGTCGACTCCTACGGCATGAGCTGGTTCACGTGCAGCGGGTTCGTCGGACTTATCCAGCTTCAACCACGCTTTCGCCGCATCCCAATCTTCGAAGCCATCGAACTTCTCACCGAGCGCTGCCTTTTGCCGCTCTGCTGCGTTCTTAGGTGGCAGCGTGAAGAACTCCATGAGCTCCTGCTCCCGGCTCCATGTGATGAATGGGTGCTTCAAGGGATCCTTCTCCAGCAGATCTGGCCACGGCTGGTACTTTGGCTCTTTCCCCCTTGCCTCCACCGTCTCGTCCTTGGGTCCGTAGTGTGGGTACAGGAAGAGCGCGGCGGGGGGCGTCCAGCCAAATGCACCCTGCGACCACGGCTGCCTCTCCACGCGGTAGAATCGCCCCGCCCAGTCGCCCGTGATCATCTTGCTCAGCTCGTCGTGGTGTTTGGTACTCGTCTTGTCGCTCTGTCGCCACCGCAAATTGGCCTCCTCATCATCCCCCGCGAAGCCTCCGATCGCACACACGATCTTCTCATGCGACCCCTTTTCGCCAAGGTAGTCCCACGTCAGACGCCGGTCCTTGTCGCCTATGTCCACGCCTCGATCCCTTGCCATGCGTGGGAAGGAGAACCGCACCCTGCCGTCTTTGTCCCACACCCCCTTGTCGATGCTGTGGTCAATGACGTCCTTTCCGTCGTTCATCGTGTAGACGTTGTTTTGCGGCTCGTCCACCATGAGTTCCCACTTCTTGTCCACCGCGAAGCTCGGGTTTGGCATGCGCATCCGGATGTGGTACTTCGTCCCCCCTACCCCCCCTACTGTGCACTGCTCCGTCCAATTCCAATCGTCGCGGCGGCAGTTGGGGTAGTAGTACAAGCCGTAGTAGGCCGCCAAGCGGAGGGAAATGGGGACGCATCCATGCTGGGGTGAGTACCGCTTATCCGTTTCAGATGCGTTGCCTACCATGATCCATTGCACATTGAGGTTGGGGCCAGCCTTGTCTCCACCTCCGGTACCTGTGGTCCCCCCACACGAGCCTCCTTGAAACTCTGAGAGACCGGCCGTCCACAAGAACATCGCCTTGCCGCTCGTCGTGGCGGGCTTCGAGGTCATGACCTCTTTCAACTCTTGCTTAACCTTTCCCCGCCCCGAAATGAAGCCACCCATGTCGTCAGTTTGGTCCGTCGTACGGCCTACACGCCCTCCCGGGTACCGCGACTGTGCGTAAGACGCGTCCGTGAATGGATAGCGTTTCACGACTCCCTTGTTGCCCTTCCCCGCCTGGGTGCCGTTGGAGTCGTAACGTCTGTAGCGGTCCTCCGTCGCATCCAATTCGATCCAGTGATTCCCGATGTAGCGGTCGTCACCCTCGAGTTCGGCATTCCAGTGCGCGGTGGGTCGCTCCCACTTCCGCCTACCAAATCCCTGTTCTTCATCTTTCGCAGCAGCACCTCGTTGCTCTGTGAGCGCCCAATGCATCAGCCTCTGGAAGACCTCGCCCCCGTCAGCCTTACTTGAGTCGTAGCATGTCGCCGCCGCCCATACCTCGAACGAGGGCGCGTCGAACTGCCACCAGGCCTTGTTTGCGGCCACGTCGTCGTCGTCCCACTCCTTCTCGGGTGTGCCCTGTCCCAGAGGGACGAACGCGCCCATGTCCACGGGCTTCTTCTGGCTCCCTGATCCTGACATCCATTGCTCTGACTCCGGGGGGCCTTCCCACCCCATTGTACTGCAGTAGGTCAATTGGAAGATGACATGCCCTTGTGTATGTACTGCTTCATCACCTCGGCCCAATTGGCGGTCGGGAGGAGCTTCACTTGGATGTACGGCAGCCCGTTGATCTTCAGGTGCTCCTTCCCGAGGCCGAGGTGCTCGTGGTACTTGAGTTTGAAGAGCTGCTGCATCATCCGCATGTTGATCTGCACCTGGCTGTAGTGGTGCACCGTCAACCAGATGTGGCAGTGCAGGCGTTTCAGCTCGTCGCCGATCTCCACGTTCGCCGTCCACTCGATTGACTGGATGACGTCCTCGTAGCGGTCGTCTGCGTACACGTTTGGGTGCTTCGGGCCGAACTTGAGGTACTTGCAGATCATCGTGTCCTTCGCGAGCTCTTTCAACGCCTGCTGCATCGCCACGCGCCCTTCCTGCTCGATGTTGACGTGCCCCGAGTCGGCATCGCACCTCCGGTTCGTGTTGAGGGTGATGAAGAAGTTGGACTCCTGCTTGCGGCGCGGCTCAGTGGTGTCGATGTGGTCTAAGTACGGACCGCGGCCGTTGATCATAGTCGACTCAGCGCGCTGGATGATCCCGCCTGGGTAGCGCCACGCCTGCTTCTTCTTGACGCTGACGTCGCCCGTCGCCTTACCGAGCCCGGCGCTCCCCACCGTCACGAATGCGTCGTTGTGCAGGCGCTTGACCCCCGACTTGACGCAAGTCGCGCGAATCGTCTCAGCGTTAGGTACCCTCTTCTTGTAGACCAGGCGAGACACCTGTGCGACCCGACTGCCGCGTCCTTCCAGTGTCATCACACACACACTAGAAAATCAGACGCTCAGTATCCGGGTCCGTGGTAGCGCCGCATCCGTGCAGGCACGTGATTGGGGTGCTCATGATCTAGGTGGCCTCCATCGGATCGCCACCCAAAGGTCAACCGTCGACGTCGATGGAGTGCCTCGAATTGCCCCATCACCCATGCGCCAACAATAAGCCACGCCACATCCCTTGGAAACCCCAGACGTCTGATCAGGAACACCAGCAGAACCCCACGCAGCGGTGTGATCCACTCACGCAAGGCACCGTAGTCGTTGAACCAGAAGATCGGTGTGGAAAGCAGTGGATGCACGTAACCAAGCGCGTCCATCTTAAGACGTTTCAGAAGTTGTACCATCGAGCTCGCTTTCGGCAGTCGGCTCGCTTTGTGAAGTGTACGCCTGGTACGCCGCAGCACTGCAGAACTTGAAGGCGTACAGCTCCTTGCCGTTCTTGCCCTCCCACGGGCACTTGCAACGGTAGGCGTACCTGCCATTGGCGAGGACTACGACGGGGGGGTCCACGACGTCGAATTTCTGCTTGGTGGTCATGCACGTCATGACGACTGGCTCACTCATGTCACGGGAGAGTCAGAAAGAGACGCCGCAGTTGATGGCCCCAGACTGGCTTTTGACGTATCAAAGAGCCATGTACGTGGAGGGGATTGGCCATCTGGATCAGTATGGGTCCTACTTAAACTCGTTTTGGGAGAAGGGTATTATCTACTTCGTTAGAGACTACTACTACGCGGAGATCCAGCGGCAACTGGATAAGGGTGTGCCACCCGAGGAGGTGCGCCCACTGGTTCAGCGGCTCAACGCACTTAATTCTGACATACTGGAGTGGGAGAATGGACGCGGCAAGCCGGGCGACCGGACCCTTTGAGGAGGTCGACATGGACGAGATCGACGAGGTGTGTCCGGTGCCGCCACCCGTTCAGCGCCTGCCGTCGGTGTCCCATGGCATCTCGTGGGCCGACCTGACCGAGCAGTACGACGCGCTCTTCAACAAGGACCACCCCGACCTCGAGGCTCAGCTCATGGGCATCCCGCCACCCCCCGACGACTGGATCGCACCACCCAGACCCTTCCGCGCGCGCACGATGCAGGCCTCCCACTTCGACGTCGAGACTGGCAACCGGTTCAGTGCTCTGCAAGACGCTCACGGAGCTTGGCCGCCAGCTTCCGCCCGTCCGTTGGCGCCACCGCCATCGCCCTCGACGTCTCGCGGGGTGGAGCCGCATCCGCAGACACCCTCTCCTCGTACGAGTTCAAAGTCGCCTGCATCTGCTGTTTGAGGTCGTTGTACGCGGAGGGGCTCAGGCTCGGTGGGTCGCTGGGGCCGCGGCGCTTCTTCTTGTAGAACTGCTCCTCAAACTGCGTCTTGTTGAAGCTGATGTACCGCTCGCGTGGCATGAAGGACGCCTCACGGGACTGTTGCACGAGGAGGATGTCGCCGAAGAGCTGCATCTTGAAGAGGTTGGAGGCGGTCGTGTTCGGGGGGAGCTCCTTCGTCGCGTAGTACCAGACGGAGAGGTCGCGCTCGGTGCCCTTCGCCGCTCCCTTCTTGCGCATCGAGTGGAACATCGAGAGGGTGAGGAGGTTGTTGTAGGGCTGGTGCAGGAAGTTGTCGAACAGGTAGGCGCCGTCAAACTCCGGGTGGATGACGATCTCGAACACGTCACCACTCGGCGTGATCTTGACGGCGGTGATCGGCCCCGCGTGCAGCACACATGCTTGGTGGAAGCTAGCCGCGTCCATGCGCCCCTTCGTGTGCGTCAACTCGTCGTAATGCGGCCCGGGCTGCACGGGGGCCCCCGTCACGAACTCGACGTGCTCCAGGATCTTCATGTGCTCCTCCGGTGTGAGCTGCTGCTTCTCCAGAAGGTACGCCGCCTGAGCCACGACGGCCTCCCAGTTGCAGAACGAGCCCTTCTTGACGAGCTTGCCGTTCGCGGACCACGTCGGCATGTAGCAGTGCGCGATCTTCATCGGGAAGCCGGTCCACTCGCATTGGTAGAAGGAGGTGCCGTTCAGTTTGCGCTTTCCCATGCAGTTCGTACTCAGAAAATGCAGTGGGTGCCCGGACCCGTTCGCTTTGTGACGTGCTCGCTTTACGAACTGTGACTGTTCCAGTCCTGCACAAAGTCAGTGGCAGACATCCATAACCCCGTGTTGATGGACTCCACCAAGTTTCTCTCACCCGCTGACTCATAAGCGTTAAGGTAACGGCGGTCGACTGGGTGCGCGTAGTTCCACTGCTCATTCGAGTACATAAACGGGGCCCTGCTGGCTATGCCTTCTCTCGTCTTGGGGTAACTTAATGCAGGTGGTCGCATCTCCTCCCTCCTGAACGGCCATGTCACCGATCTCCAATCGCGAAACGACCGGAACCCACGGTCAAACGTCGCCTCCCAGTGCTGTTGCCGCGTCATGACGGGTTCGATCCTCGCAGCCTTCACAGTGCCACTTACCCCGGCTTCGAATCGATCCGAGGCCTTGCCCACCCGGAGCATCTGGTCCTTGTGTGGGTTGAGGTATGGGCGCTCCTCCATCACCACGTCATCAGAAGTTACAAGTTGGACCCATACTGATTCAAATTGCCAACCCCCGCCACGTTCATTGGTGAAGCGTCGGTCCATCCGAGCAATTGCAGTATGGCCGGAATCTGGGGATCACCCGCCAGGTTGGCACCACCGCTGTTGTCATAATGGTAACGTGGGTCGTTCCTGTAAGCCTCGTCCGCGTTTGACGCCATCAACGGTGTCCCACTCCATGTCTTTCCGCCGGGTCCCAGGGCGTTGGAGGTCTGGACGGGGGGCGGGCGGTAGCGATCCTTCCCGTACGTCCCGTAAGCAGAAGGGTTGTGTTGGATGGACCTCCAATCCTTGAAGACCCGCCATGCCCCCCCACCCAACGCCTGCATCCGTCCGCGCGTCAGAACGGGGTCCATCCTCGCAGCCTTCACAGTGCTCCCCCCGGCTTCGAATCGATCCGCTGCCCTACCCACCTGGAGCTCACGGTCTCGGTGTGGGTTGAGGTGTGGACGCTCCTCCATTAGGTGACAATCAGAAGTTCCAAAGCGTAACGGATGCGAGACTTCCCCACGGTGCAAGAGTACATGGACGCTAAGTACAAGGAGTATGCGGCCTGGAACATGCAGCCACGGAACCACGGGCGGCCAGTGCAGGAGTTCCTCGCTGGCAAGAACCCCGTGATCGTGCGCGAACCCACACGGCCCACCCTCCCCTCGAAGGCACAGCTCTTTGACAGTGCAGAGACGTCGCGCGCGGCGATGCGTAACAGGGTCACTTCCGGGGGCAAGTAACCTTGGGGCGGCCCTGACCCTTCCCCTTTAGCCCGGGACGACCCTGGCCACACTTCGTCGGCACAGTCTTCTTCTTCTTAGCAGCAGGCTTCGACTTCGGAACAGTGTGCGTATGCGCAGTGCCACGTGTCGCGGAACGAGTCTGAACCATTGTTACACCATCAGATTATCCTAGTACGCGAGCATCTCGTACAGGTTCTCGGCCTCGGGGAAGGTCGTGTTCACAGCCTTGTTGCCGTCCCTGTACGCGACCCCCTGCGTCCCGTCGTGCCGCCAACGCGTGGGGTCGACCTCCTTCTGTGCGGACGGGACCGCCGCGAGCTGCGCCTTCTCCACTTCCATTCCCCGAGCACCCATGTACGCGAGAGCGACGGCGCCAATCAGAGCCCACGTAACGTTCTCACCCACGGTCATCTCAGCTACGACTGAGAAATTAACGACACGTGCCCCTACAATCGAAGGCGCGGTTACGGTCGAAGCGGTGCTCGGCCCACACGTCGCTCTCCACCAACCAGTCGGGCTTATCCATCAGGCGGTTCTCCCAGATCATGCGGCTGATGGTCGGGAGCTGCCCCTTCAGCGCGCCCTTACCCGTCAGCTCCCCCTCGCGCCCGCGCGTCGAGCTCGAGATGCACTTCGCCGAGTACTTGAGCGAGGAGTCCAGCATGTTCGACGTCGGCACGAACGACTCCGGACAATCCGGCTTGGCGTTGACGAGCGCGACCGTCTGCAGCACCGCGTTGTGGTCCTTGAGCGCGCCCCGGGACTGTGCCGCCGCCGCGCGCCCCGCATCGTCGCGGATCCACATGTTGTGCCCCTTGTTCATCGGGTCGATCTGCACCGTCACGTCGAGGTTCGTGTACACGTCCGGGAAGCCAGTGGGGATGCTCGACGCAT